>ERZ826396.67-NODE-67-length-141705-cov-9.206396_pt1 | contig 141705 bp, 127 predicted proteins | sample MGYA00519926_ERZ826396 | MGnify/ENA primary metagenome ERZ826396 (study PRJEB31778, sample SAMEA3449230) | human gut metagenome | biome: human gut; feature: human-associated habitat; material: faeces | place: United Kingdom | collected 2010/2012 ... | reverse complement strand
ATGGCCGGCGGGCGGAGCCTCTCGTCAAACGCTGACACGCAGGGGCGGGTGCCCACACCCGCCCGCCGGGGCGGGGACTAGAGCATCTGCTTGAGCTCGTAGAGCAGGTTCATGGCCTCGATGGGGGTGAGCACATTCACGTCCACATCCCGCAGGCGGGCGGACACCTGGGCCGAGCCCATATCCAGCAGGGAGACCTGCTCCTCCGGCTGTACGGCGGCCGGGGCGGGGGCGGCGGGTACGCCCGCCTCCAGCTCCTCCAGGATCTTCCTGGCCCGGCGGAGCACCGGCTCGGGCACCCCGGCCAGCTTGGCCACCTCGATGCCGTAGCTCTGGTCGGCGCCGCCCCGGACGATCTTGCGCAGGAAGAGGATGTCGTCCCTCTTCTTTTTGGCGGCGATGTTGTAGTTCTTCACCCCGGGGATCTGCCCCTCCAGGGCGGTCAGCTCGTGGTAGTGGGTGGCGAAGAGGGTCTTGGCCCCCAGGCGCTTCTTGTCCGCGCAGAACTCCAGCACCGCCCGGGCGATGGACATGCCGTCGTAGGTGGAGGTACCCCGGCCGATCTCGTCCAGGATCAGCAGGCTCTTGGCGGTGGCGTTTTTCAGCAGCTCGGCCACCTCGGTCATCTCCACCATGAAGGTGGACTGCCCGGCGGAGAGGTCGTCGCTGGCGCCGATGCGGGTGAACACCCGGTCCACGATGCCGATGCGGGCGGAGCGGGCGGGGACGAAGGAGCCCATCTGGGCCATGAGCACAATGAGGGCCACCTGGCGCATGTAGGTGGACTTGCCCGCCATGTTGGGGCCGGTGATGATGGCCACCGTGTCGTCGCGGTTGTCCATGTGGGTGTCGTTGGGGACGAAGAGGGCGTGTTTGAGCATCTTCTCCACCACCGGGTGGCGGCCCTCGGTGATCTCGATGGCGTCGGAGAGATCCACCTCGGGGCGGCAGTAGCCCTGCTCGGCGGCCACGGCGGCGAAGGAGGAGAGCACATCCACCTGGGCCACGGCGGCGGCGGAGCGCTGAATCCGCCCCACCTGGGCGGCCGCCTGCTCCCGCAGGTCGCAGAACAGCTCAAACTCCAGGGCGGTGATGCGGTCCTGGGCGGAGAGGATCTCGTGCTCCAGCTCCTTGAGCTCCTGGGTGATGAACCGCTCGCAGTTGGTGAGGGTCTGCTTGCGGATGTAGGTGTCGGGCACCTGGTCGTAATAGGACTTGGACACCTCAATGTAGTAGCCGAAGACCTTGTTGTAGCCCACCTTCAGGCTCTTGATGCCGGTCTTCTCCTTCTCCCGGGCCTCGATGGAGGCCACCAGGCCCTTTCCGTTGGCCATAATGTCCCGCAGGCGGTCCACCTCCGGGTGGTAGCCCGCCCGGATGAAGCCGCCCTCCCGGACGGAGAAGGGGGGCTCGTCCACGATGGCCCGGCCGATGAGCTCCCGCAGCTCGGTGAGATCGTCCAGCTCCTCCCGCAGGGAGGCCAGCAGGGCGGAGGAGCAGCCGGCCAGCCGCTCCCGCAGGGCGGGCAGCCTGCCCAGGCCGTTTGCCAGGGCCACCAGATCCCGCCCGCCGGCGGTGCCGTAGACAATGCGGCCGATCAGCCGCTCCAGATCGGTGATCTCCCGCAGGGTGAGGGTCAGCTCCTCCCGGCCGATGGCGTCGCCCACCAGTTCCCCCACCGCCCCCAGGCGGCGGCCGATGGCCGCCGGGGAGAGCAGGGGCCGCTCCATCCACGCCCGGATCAGCCGGTGGCCCATGGCGGTGCGGGTCTTGTCCAGCACCCACAGCAGGCTCCCCTTCTTCTCCTTGGAGCGCAGCGTCTCGGTCAGCTCCAGGTTGCGCCGGGCGGTGAGATCCAGCTCCATGAACTGCCCGGTGGTGAAGTACGTCAGGGTGGAGAGGTGGGACAGGTCGGTCTTCTGGGTCTCATAGAGGTAGGACAGCAGGCCGCCCACCGCCTGGAGGGCGGCGTCGTCCCCGGCGGGCAGGGCGTCCAGGCCGGCGGAGAACTGCTTCTCCGCCGCCGTGCGGGCCGCGTCCAGCCGGAAGCGGGCCTCGCCCCCGTTCTCGCAGCGGCAGTCCAGGCGCTTGACCAGGAAGTCCACCAGGGCCCCGTCGCTGTACGCCCCGTCGGAGAGCATGGCCTCCCGAGGGGTGAAGCGGCCCAGCTCGTTATAGAGGTGCTCGTCCGCCTCCGGCCCGGTGAAGGAGGTGACGGAGCACTCGCCGGTGGAGATGTCGCAGAAGCACAGCCCCGTGCCCGCGCTGTCCCGGTACACGGCGCAGATGAAGTTGTTGCGCCCCTCCTCCAGCATGGAGGAGGTCATCACCGTGCCGGGGGTGATGATGCGGATGATGTCCCGGTCCACCAGCCCCTTGGCCAGGGCGGGGTCCTCCATCTGCTCGCAGATGGCCACCTTGTAGCCCTTGGCGATCAGCCGGGCGATGTAGGCGTCGGCGCTGTGGTAGGGCACGCCGCACATGGGGGTGCGCTGCGCCTCCGGCTTGCCCCGGTCCCGGCTGGTCAGGGTCAGCTCCAGCTCCTTGGATACCAGCTTGGCGTCCTCGTTGAACATCTCGTAAAAATCACCCAGCCGGAAAAACAAAATACAGTCCGGGTGCAGCTCCTTCATGCGCAGGTACTGCTGCATCATGGGCGTGGTCTCTGGCGGCATAGCGTCTCTCCTGTTCTATCTCTCTGTGTAGTAGCAATCCAGCTCCCAGCGCAGGGGGTTGTTGTCAATATAGGTCCAGATGCGCAGAAAGTCGTTTTCACTGCGGACAATATGGTCGTAGTAGCCCCGCTGCCAAAGGCGGCCGGCCTCCAGTCCCCGCCCGGCGGCCAGATGGACGGACCGGGATTTCACGCCGCCTACAAGCCGTCCCAGCTCTGCGGCGGCCCGCGGCCCACTGTCTGTGGGGGCAACCCTTGCGTCCGCCTGCGTCCCGGCTCCTGTGGGGACAATCCTTGCGGCTACTCGCGTTTGGCCGTCTGCGGGGACAATCCTTGCGGCGGCCTGCGTCCCGGCCCCTGTAGGGGCGGCCCTTGTGGCCGCCCGTTCCAGCGTCAGGAGCAGATGGACATGGTTGGGCATGATAACCTGGTGCTCCACCCGTACTCCGGTAAGCGCGATGGACTCTGCCACACATTCCCCCAGCGGGGTGAGAACGAGGGGCGGGCGACCACAAGGGTCGCCCCTACGGATGGAGGAGAGGACGGGGCGGTGCGCTGAAGTGCAGAACGTCACAAAATAGGTGCCGCCCGCGCCGTAGTCCCACCCCCGCAGGCGGGGGTTCTTCCGCTCCGGCCTATCGGGCGTCACTGCGGCCCACCAGATAGTCGATCGTTACCCCAAAATAATCCGCCATGCGGATCAGCGTGCTGACGGAGGCCTCCCGTTCGCCATTCTCATAGCGGTGATAGGTTCGGAGGTTAATTCCCGAGGCATTCGCGGCCACGGACTGAGAGACATGCTTTTCTTCCCGCAGGAGCAAAAGCCGTTCTGCAAAAGTTGCCATAAAACCTCCTTGACATTGACCGAATGGGCAATGTATAATAGAAATAGAATTGACCGTTCGGTCAAAGATTGGGGGGCTATCCGATGGAACAAATTTTAGACGTTCTCTACAACTATATCCAGGAAAACCGGATTGCGTATTATCTGAACGGCGACCCGGAATACTGTCTGGCCGGGCGGCGGATGGACGAGGCGGAGGAGTGGCTGGAGGCCAACCTGCCGCCGGAGGCCAGGGCGCGGCTGGAGCGTCTGGCGGCGGCCCGCGCCGAGCGGGACTTCCGGTATGAGCGGGCGCTGTTCCGCTGCGGGCTGGGCCTGGGGCTGGAGCTGGCCGGGTCAGGCCGGCTCCCCGGATAGGGACCACTTGTTGGCCCCGGTGATCTTCACGTCCACAAACTGGCCGATCAGACCCTCGTCCCCGGTCAGACGCACCAGCCGGTTGCCGGGGGTGCGGGCGGTGAGGCCCTTGTCGTCCCGACCGTCCACCAGGCAGCGGACGGTTTTTCCGATGTAGGCGGCGTGCTTTTCCTCGGAAATCTGGTCCTGCCGCTCCACCAGCCGCTGGAAGTGGGCCGCCTTCTCCGCCTTGGGGATGGGATCGTCCATTTTGGCGGCGGGGGTGCCCTCCCGGGGGGAGAAGATGAAGGTGAACAGCGCGTCGAAGCGCACCTCGTCGATGAGGGTCATGGTGTCCTCGAACTCCTCGGCGGTCTCGCCGGGGAAGCCCACAATCACGTCGGAGGTGATCACCACGTCGGGGATGGCCTGGCGCAGGCGGCGCACCTTGTCCAGGTAGCCCGCCCGGTCGTACACCCGGTTCATGGCCTTCAGAATCCGGTCGTTCCCCGCCTGGAAGGGCAGGTGGAAGCAGGGGGCGATCTTGGGGGAGGACGCCATGGTGTCGAAGAGCTTCTGGGAGGCGTCCTTGGGGTGGCTGGTCATGAAGCGGAGCAGGAAGTCGCCGGGGATCTCCGAGGCTGCCCTGAGCAGGTCGGCGAAGTCCATGGGCTCGTCCAGATCCTTGCCGTAGGAGTTGACGTTCTGGCCCAGAAGGGTGATGTCCTTGTACCCCTCGGCCACCAGGCCGCGGATTTCGTCCAGGATGATCTCCGGCCTCCGGGAGCGCTCCCGCCCACGGACGTAGGGCACGATGCAGTAGGTGCAGAAGTTGTTGCAGCCGTACATGATGCTCACCCACGCCTTCACCCCCTCCTGGCGCACCAGGGGGATGCCCTCGGCGATGGAGCCGGGCTCGTCGGCGATGTCGAAGATGCGCCCCCGGCGGGTCACAAGGCGGTAGAGCAGCTCCGGGAACCGCCACAGGGCGTGGGGGCCGAAGACCAGATCCACCTGCCGGTAGGAGTCCTTGATCTTCTGCGCCATGTGGGGCTCCTGGGCCATGCAGCCGCACACGCAGATGAGCTGGCCGGGCTTGGCCCGCTTGGTGTGCACCAGCGCGCCCACGTTGCCCAGCACCCGCATCTCGGCGTGCTCCCGGATGGCGCAGGTGTTGATGACAATCAGGTCGGCCTCCGCCTCGCTCTGGGTGAACTGGTACCCCATCTCGCTGAGGTAGCCCCGCAGCCGCTCCGAGTCGGCCTCGTTCTGCTGGCAGCCGTAGGTGTCCACAAAGGCCAGGGGCGCGGACGGCCGGGCGGCGAACCGCTCGTGGAGCTTCTGGCAGAAATCCCGCTGGCGGTCCACGTCCGCGGGGGAAATTCGGGTGGTCTGTCGATTCAAGCTGGTTCCTCCAAAAAGAGTATTTCAATCTCAAAATCATATCACTTTTCCTGTCGAAACACAAGCGGAAACCCCTTTTCGTTGACGGAAACTTTCTGGGAGTATATAATAGAAAAAACCAGGCAAGAGAGAGAGGCGGGGCCATGAAAACGCTGGTCATCGAGCGGGAGGCTGTAAAGAACAACATCGGCGTCATCAAGGAGCGGGCGGGCGAGGCCGTGATCTACGCGGTGCTCACCGGCGACGGCCAGGGGGCCGGGCTGGTGGAGCTGGCCCGGCTGCTGCGGGAGGAGGGCATCGGCCGCTTCGCCGTCAGCGAGCCCGCCGAGGCCGCCGCCCTGCGCAGGGCGGGCTTTGTGGAGGAGGAGATTCTGATGCTCCGCCCCACCGTGGACCGGGCGGAGCTGGAGCAGCTCATCGATCTGAACGTGGTGTGCACTGTGGGCTCGGCGGACACGGGCATGGCCCTCAACGGCGCGGCGGAGGCCCGCTCCACCGTGGTGGAGGCCCACATCCAGATCGACACCGGCATGGGCTTCGGCGGCTTCCTGGCCGACGAGCCGGAGAAGATCCTCTCGGTCTACCGCAACCTGCCCAATGTGGCCGTGTCGGGCATCTGCACCCAGCTCCACGCCCGGAAAAAGGGCGGAGAGGATCTGGCCGCCCGGCTGGGGCAGTTCCACCGGGTGGTGGAGGCCATCCGGGCCGCGGGCTTTGAGACGGGGGTTGTCCACGCCGCCGGGTCCTACGCCCTGCTCCACTGCGCCGACGCCCGGCTGGACGGGGTGCGGGCGGGCTCCGCCCTGCTGGGCCGCTGCCGCCGCGTCCACGGCGACGGGCTGTACCGGGTGGGCTACGGCGAGGTGGGCATTGAGGAGACCCGCTGGCTCCCCAAGGGACACACGGTGGGCAGCGCCCGTCCCGTCGTCCTCCGGCGGCCCACCCGCGTGGCGGTGCTGCCCGTGGGCTATCAGAACGGCTTCGGCGTGGCCCGCGCCCAGGGCGGCGGCCTGGGCGCCCTGCTGCGGCGCTGGCTGGCCGCCCGGCGGCGCACTGTCCGCGTCAACGGCCAGCGGGCCCGCATCCTGGGGGCCATCGGCGCCATTGAGACCGTGGTGGACGTCACCGACCTCAAGTGCTCCGCCGGCGATCCGGCGGTGTTCGACATCGACCCCCTGTACGCACGGGGGTTTGTGCGGGAGTACCGGTAGCCCGGCGGCCCGTGCGGAGAACGCAGGGGCGGGGCCCACACCCGCCCGCCGGACGGATGCGGGCGGGAGAGGCCGCCCTGGGAGTGCCGGCCCCTACAACACACAAAGAGAAGGGAATTTGAGCGATGCGCGCAGTTGTTACCAGAGTGAAGAGTGCCTCCGTCACCATTGACGGCCGGGTGAACGGCGAGATCGGCCAGGGGCTGCTGGTGCTGCTGGGGGTGGGCCTCAGCGACACCGAGGCCCAGGCGGTAAAGCTGGCCGACAAGGTGTGCGGCCTGCGGATTTTTGAGGACGAGAACGAGAAGATGAACCTGAACCTGGAGGCGGTGGGGGGCGCGCTGCTGGTGGTGAGCCAGTTCACCCTCTATGCCGATACCAAGTCCCGCCGCCCCGGCTTTACCGGGGCCGCCAAGCCGCCGGTGGCCATCCCCCTCTATGAGAAATTTATGGCCGAGTGCGCCGGGCGGGGCTTCCAGGTGGAGCACGGCGAGTTCGGCGCGGATATGCAGGTGTACTCACAGAATGACGGGCCTGTGACGATTCTGCTGGACACCGACCAGATGTAGGGCCGAACTCGCCCCCGCGCCCCCGGCGCGTCCGAGCGTTTTGGCGGAGCCAAAACCTCGATGCCGGGGCGGATTCACTCCGCCCCGGCAGATAAAGGGAACCGGGGTCCCCGCGGGGTGGGAGCCCCGTGGGGCGTTCGGGGCGGATATGCAGGTGTATTCGCAGAACGACGGGCCGGTGACGATTCTGCTGGACACCGACCAGATGTAGGGCCGAACTTGCTCCCGGCATTTGCGGGCGGCCACAAGGGCCGCCCCTACGAATTCCGCCGAATACGATGTCATATCAGGAGACATTCCGCCCGGTAGGGGCGGCCCTTGTGGCCGCTCACGGAGGCGCAGGCACAGACAACCATTGATGAGGTGAAAAAGGATGCAGATCAAAGTGATGCAGGTGGGCCAGCTGGGCACCAACTGCTATTTGCTGGAGGATGAGGAGACCCGTACCGCCGCCGTGGTGGATCCCGGCGGAGAGGGGGCGCGTATCCTGGCCCAGCTAAAGGCGGACGGGATGGAGCTCAAGCTCATCCTGCTGACCCACGCCCACTTCGACCACACCGGCGGCGTGGCCGAGCTGTGCGCCGCCCTGCCCAGGGTGCCGGTGTATCTCCACCCGGCCGACGCGGCCCTGGTGGGGGGCGACGTGTTCCCCGCCGTCGGCGCGGAGACGACGCCCTATCAGGACGGGGACGTGGTGAAGCTGGGGAAGATGGATATTGAGGTGCTCCACACCCCCGGCCACACCCCCGGCGGGGTGACGCTGAAGGTGGGGGACGTGCTTCTCACCGGCGACACCCTGTTCCAGGGCTCCATGGGCCGCACCGACTTCGAGGGCGGCTCCTACGCGGAGATCATGGCCTCCCTGGGGCGGCTGGGCCGCCTCTCCGGTGACTACCACGTGCTTCCCGGCCACATGGGGGCCTCCACCCTGGAGCAGGAGCGCAAGACCAACTACTACCTGCGGGAGGCCATGGAGGGCTGAGGCGGAAGGCCGCCATCCCTCAAGAAAGGACACGGCCCATGAAGCTGTATTTACACGGACACGACTACAAATATGCCGCCGAGCAGATGCTGCTGGTTCCCCACGGGAGCGGTGCTCCCGCGGGGGCCCCGTCTGATTTTTATGTATCGCCGGGCGGAAGTGAATCCCGCCCGGCTCCGCGCCATTCGGCGCGGGAGCGTCAGCAGCATGGGGAAGGGAGGCGGCCATGAAGCTGTACTTACACGGACACGACTACAAATATGCCGCCGAGCAGATGTTACTGACGCTGTTCCCCGCCCAGCGGCCGGAGTATCCCGCCGGGCCCCCGGCGCCAGGGGAGGACGCGCTGGTGCTCTCCTTGCACCGGGGGACGGTCTGGGCCACCGCCACGGCGGCGCTGAGCTGTGGGGGACGGGAATACCGGGCCGCCCGCCGGTGCCGGACGGCGGAGCTGACCGACCCGCTGTCCACCGACCGGGCGCTCCAGCGGATTTTGAAGCTGGCCTTCTACGACGCGGGCACCGCCGCCCGGGGCGGCGAGCCCCCCTGGGGGGCGCTGACCGGGGTGCGGCCGGTGAAGATCCCCACCAAGGCCATGCTGGCCGGGGCCAGCCCGGCCCAGGCGGAGCGGCTGCTGCGGGACACCTATCGGGTGACGGAGGGACGGCGGCGGCTGGCCATGGACTGCGCCGAGGCCAGCCTGGCGGCCCTGCGCAGCCTGGCCCCCGGCGAGGTCTCCCTCTATGTGGGCATCCCCTTCTGCCCCACCCGGTGCGCCTACTGCTCCTTCGTCTCCGCCGACGTGGGGCGGGCCCTCAAGCTCATTGACCCCTTCCTGGACGCCCTGTGCCGGGAGCTGGCCGCCACGGGGACCATGCTGGCGGACGCGGGGCTGCGGGTGCGCACCGTCTACTTCGGCGGCGGCACCCCCACCACCCTCTCCGCCCCCCAGCTCGACCGGCTCATGGGGGAGCTGGCGGACCACATCGACCTGTCGGGCTGCACCGAGTACACGGTGGAGGCCGGGCGGCCGGACACCATCACGGCGGAGAAGCTGGCGGTACTGGCCCGCCGGGGGTGCTCGCGGGTGTCGGTGAATCCCCAGACCATGCAGGACGCGGTGCTGGAGCGGATGGGCCGGGCCCACCGGGCGGACGACATTCTCCGGGCCTACGCCCTGGCCCGGGAGAGCGGCATCGGCTGCATCAACATGGATCTCATCGCCGGGCTGCCCGGCGACAGCGCGGAGGGCTTCCGCGCCTCCCTGGAGCAGGTGCTGGACCTGGGGCCGGAGAACGTGACGGTGCACACTTTGGCCCTGAAAAAGGGCTCCCGGCTGATGGAGGAGGGGGGCGGCCTGCCCTCCGGCGCGGCGGTGGCGGATATGCTGGATTTCGCCTGGGCCGCCCTGCGGGGGGCCGGGCAGAGGCCCTATTACCTCTACCGCCAGAAGTACATGTCCGGCTCCTTTGAGAACGTGGGCTGGTGCCGGCCCGGCGCCGAGAGCCTCTACAACATCTGCATGATGGAGGAGCTGCACACCATCGTCTCCCTGGGGGGCGGCGGAGTGACCAAGCTGGTCGACCGCGCCACCGGGTACATCGAGCGCCTGGCCAACGCCAAATACCCCCAGGAGTACATCCAGAAGATCGACGCTATCTGCGCGGACAAGGCCAGGGTGGCCCAATTTTACGCCGCGCACGGAAGGTAAAGGAGGGAAGACATGCCCTATCAGCTCAGTGAGATCAACGAAAAAATCCGGCGGGACCCGGCCGCCTTTCTGGCCGAGTGTGACGCCCACTACCAGGAGCGCATCCACGCCGCCGTGGACAAGATCCTGGCGCGGATGAAGGAGAGCCCCATCGTGCTTCTGTCCGGCCCCTCTGGCTCGGGCAAGACCACCACGGCCATGAAGGTGGAGCGGGAGCTGGAGCGCCGGGGGGTCAACGCCCATACGGTGTCCATGGACAACTACTTCAAGACCCTCAACCGCAGGACCGCCCCCCGCACGCCGGAGGGGGACATCGACTACGAGTCCCCGAAACTGCTGGACATGGAGCTGCTGGACGAGACCTTTGACCGGCTGTCCCGGGGGGAGGAGGTCATCGTCCCCCACTTCGAGTTCGCCCGCCAGATGCGCAACGACAGCCGGGGCACTCCCCTGCGGCTGGGGAAGGACGAGATCGCCATCTTCGAGGGCATCCACGCCCTCAACGACGACATTGCCGGCCGCCACCCGGAGGCTACAGGCATGTATATCTCCGCCCGCTCCAACATCCTGGAGGGGGAGGAGCTGCGCTTTAAGGGCACCTGGATGCGCATTTCCCGCCGCGCCGTGCGGGACTACAATTTCCGCGGGACAGACCTGTTGGAAACGCTGCTGATGTGGTATAATGTGCGCCGGGGAGAGAAAACGTATATCTCGCCCTACAAGGGCCGCGCCCATGTGATCATCGACTCCTCCCTGCGCTATGAGGTGCCGGTCTTTGCCCACTACGCCGACGCCCTGCGGGCGGCGGTGGAGCAGGTGCCCCCCGACAACGAGCGCTGGCAGGAGTACCACGATCTGGTGGACGCCTTCCGGTATTTTGAGCCGGTGGATCCCGCCCTGGTGGCCCCCGACTCCCTGCTGCGGGAGTTCATCGGCGGGGGGAGCTACCACTACTGACCGGCGGGGCGGCACACAGGCCGCCCTCTGTGCCGTATCAGAAGGCCACCCGTAGGGGCGCACCTGCGTGTGCGCCCGTCAGGCGACCGCGGGCCCTGCGGATTGTATGGGCGGCGCGGCGGGGCAGGGCCGCGATACATCGCGGCCGTGTCCCAGTCCGCCGTCCGTATGTCCCGCCCAAAACCCTGTTAATCACATAGGAAAGAAGGAACGAAAACTATGTCCGATTGTACGCACGACTGCTCCTCCTGCGGCGAGAGCTGCGGGGAGCGCACCGCGCCCCAGGACTTCCGCGCCCCGGCCAACGGCCTGTCCCACATCGGGAAGGTCATCGCCGTGGTCAGCGGCAAGGGCGGCGTGGGCAAGAGCCTGGTCACCTCCTCCCTGGCGGTGGCCATGCGCCGCATGGGCAAGACGGTGGGCGTCCTGGACGCCGACATCACCGGCCCCTCCATCCCCACCGCCTTCGGCGTCCACACCAAGGCCGAGGGCAGCGAGCTGGGCATCTACCCGGCGGAGACCAAAACCGGCATTGAGATTATGAGCCTCAACCTGCTCACCGAGAACGAGACCGACCCGGTGGTGTGGCGCGGCCCGGTGATCGCCGGGGCGGTGAAGCAGTTCTGGACCGATGTCATCTGGGGCGACGTGGACTACCTGTTTGTGGATATGCCCCCCGGAACCGGCGACGTGCCCCTGACGGTGTTCCAGTCCCTGCCGGTGGACGGCATCGTGGTGGTCACCACCCCCCAGGATCTGGTGAGCATGATTGTCACCAAGGCCGTCAAGATGGCCGAGATGATGCACATCCCCGTTCTGGGCCTGGTGGAGAACTACAGCTACTTCCGCTGCCCCGACTGCGGCAAGGAGCACGCCATCTTCGGCGAGAGCCACATCGAGCGGGTGGCCGCCGATCTGGGCCTGAAGGTGCTGGCCCGCCTGCCCATTGATCCGGCCGTGGCCGCCGCCTGCGACGCGGGCCGGATTGAGGAGCTAGATCCCAACTATCTGACCGCCGTGGCCGAACTGCTGGCGGAGTAAGCGGGTCATTCCTTTACAAAATATTCATATCCGGTTCAAAAGGGGTTCACAGGGATGGAATAGGATAACAGCGTGGTCAGAGATGACCACGCCCCCTCTCTTTCCTCTCTTCTTTCAATTACGAAGGCACAGGCCCGCGAAAGGCGGCGGGCCTGTGTTTTCGCGTATATGGAGCGTGAGACGATGAAAATCCGGTTGGAGCCGGTGACCGTGGCTTCCAGGGCCGCTGTGGAGCGGCTGGAGACGGCCCCCGGACAGGAGGGCTTTGTGGAGAGCGTGGCGGAGTGCCTGGCCGAGGCGGACCGGCGGCGGTGCTGGCGGCCCGTGGGGGTCTATGATGGGGATGCCCTCATAGGCTTCGCCATGTACGGCTTTTTCTGGGAGTACCTGCCCTTTGGACGACTGTGGCTGGACCGGCTGCTGATCGACCGCCGCTTTCAGGGCCGGGGGTACGGCCGGGCCGCGCTGGCCGCCCTGCTGGAGCGGCTGGAGCGGGAGTACCACAAAAAGCGGATCTACCTCAGCGTGGTGGAGGCCAACCGGCCGGCTGCGGCGCTGTACGAGTCCTTCGGCTTCCGCTTGACCGGCGAGCGGGACACCCACGGCGAACGGGTGATGTGCCTGCGCACCCGCTGAACCGGGCAAAAGCGCCCGCCCCCAAAGGGGGCGGGCGCTTGCGTTAGGGAAACACGGCCTGGACGAGCACCATATACAAAATGGTGCCTCCGAAGATGCTCAACAGGGTATTGCTGCGCCACAGGTGAAGGATCACCACCGCCGCCACGGACACGAGCTGGGGCACCCAGCCGCCGGGGGCGGCAAAGGACACGCCCCGGAGACAGTAGACGATGAGCATGGCGATGATGGCCGGTGGCAAAACCCGGCCCAGGTAGAGGACCAGCTTGGGGGGCGACTCCCCCCGGTCAAAGAGAAGGAAGGGCAGGGCGCGGGTCAGAAAGGTGATAATGGCCATGACCGCGATGGCGGCGACGGCCCCTGCGGTGCTCAGCATGTCTCTTCCTCCTTCTCGTCCAGCCTGTCCCGCAGGACCAGCAGGCACAGCACAATCACGCCCAGCGAGATGAGCAGCATCTGACCCTGGCCGAAGAAGTGGCCCAGGACAATCAGAAACAGCACCGTCACCCCGGCCCCCAGAACGGCGGGCAGGTGCTTCCGGTAGCTCCTCCACTGGTCCAAGGCGATGACCACGAACAGGGCGGTCATGGCGAAGTCCACCCCCTCGGTGCTGAAGGGGATCAGCGCCCCGGCCACCGCGCCGATGACCGAGCCCAGAATCCAGTAGCTCTGGTCCAGCAGGGCGATGGCAAAATAGAAATTCCGGGGGTCCACCCCCACCGGGGCCCGGGCCGAGGACAGCAGGGCATAGGTTTCGTCGGTGAGGGAGAAGATCATATAGAGCTTGCGGGGCCCCATGCCCCGGAACTTCTCCAGCATGGACAGACCGTATACCAGGTGCCGGAAGTTGATGAGCAGCGTCATGACCGCCACCGTGCCCAGGGAGGCGGCGGCGCCCAGCAGGGTCACCCCCAGGTACTGCCCGGAACCAGCATAAATGGTCAGGCTCATGAAGAAAGCCCAGATGAAGTTGTATCCAATCTCCTGGAGCATCAGCCCGAAGGCGATGCCGATGGCCAGGTAGCCCATCAGCACCGGCACCGTCACCGGGAATGCCGCGGAGAGCGCTTTGCGGTCCATACGATACACCCCTTTTGCCAAACAGTGGAGTCTCTATTTTACACACTTTAGCATGGAAAAGCAAGAGGGATGGCGGATTTTTGGCGCTTCCGTCCACAGCGGAGGTTGTTTTTTGCCCACAATCCGGTATAATGGATGCACAAACAGATGGAGGACACCCATGAAAAAGCTGCTCTTTCTCTACAATACCCACGCGGGCAAGGGCCTGCTGAAAAGCAGGCTGGCCGCGGTGCAGGACGCGCTGGCGGCGGCCGGGTGGGACGTGACCATCCACCCCACTCAGGGGGCTGGGGACGCCACGGCGGTGGCCGCCGCCCGGGCCGGGGAGTTTGACCGCATTGTCTGCTCCGGCGGCGACGGCACCCTCCACGAGGTGGTGGCCGGGCTGATGGGCCTGGAGAACCGGCCGGAGGTGGGCTACATCCCCGCCGGTACAACCAACGACTTTGCCAAAAACCTCTCCCTCCCACGGGGGATGGAGGCCATGGCCAGGGTGGCCGCCGCCGGTGTGCCCAGGCCGGTGGACATCGGCTCCTTCAACGACCGCTATTTCATCTATGTGGCCGCCTTCGGGGCCTTTACCGACGTGGCTTACAGCACGCCCCAGCCGGTGAAAAATATCTTCGGCCACCTGGCCTACGTGCTGGAGGGGGCCACCCGCCTGGGGTCCATCCAGGCCTACCCCCTCACCGTGGAGCACGATGGCGGCGTGGAGGAGGGCGGCTTCTGCTACGGCATGGTGAGCAACACCGTGTCCGTGGGGGGCTTCAAGGGCATGCCCGCCGAGCCCGTCCGCCTGGACGACGGGCTCTTTGAGGTGGTGCTGGTGCGCCAGCCCCAGAATCCCCTCCAGCTCCAGGCGGTGATCAAGGCGCTGCTCACCATGTCCCCTGACGAGGGCGGGCTGGTGACCAGCTTCCGCACCAGCCGCCTCCGGGTCGCCTGCGGCCAGGAGCTGCCCTGGACTCTGGACGGCGAGTTCGGCGGCGCACCCGCCGTCGCCGAGATCGTCAACCGCCAGAAAGCGGTGACCATCGTCTACGGCAAGTAGGGGCGGCCCTTGTGGCCGCCCGGCCGGGCTGGGGACTCTGGCGGAGTGCGGGGGCTGCGGGCGGGTGTGGGCACCCGCCCCTATGGGTCTGCGTTGATGAAAGAGTTAGTGCAAAAATGTAGGGGCGGCCCTTGTGGCCGCCCGGCTGGGCCGGGGACTCTGGCGGAGTGCGGGGGCTGCGGGCGGGTGTGGGCACCCGCCCCTACGGGTCTGCGGCAAGGGAGGTATTTCCCGCAAAATGTAGGGGCCGATGCCTACATCGGCCCGCTGAGCCGAATTTGGCGTTTTTTCCGCTGCCTGGCCCGTTGGATACTTTGAAGCGAGAAGGAACATACATGAATTACGAAGCAGGAAGTTATGATATCGCCGTCATCGGCGCGGGCCACGCGGGCATTGAGGCAGCCCTGGCCGCCGCGCGGCTGGGGCTGAACACCCTGTGCTTCACCGTCAATCTGGACGCGGTGGGCAACATGCCGTGCAACCCGGCCATCGGCGGCACGGGCAAGGGCCACCTGGTGCGGGAGCTGGATGCCCTGGGGGGCGAGATGGCAAAGGCCGCCGACCGGGCGTGCATCCAGTACCGGCTGCTCAACCGGGGCAAGGGCCCGGCGGTGTGGTCCCTCCGGGCGCAGGCCGACCGGCGGAGATACCAGGAGATCATGAAGCACACCCTGGAACAGCAGGAGCGCCTGTGGGTGAAGCAGGCGGAGATCACCGATATCTATGCCGAAGGCGGCCGGGTCACCGCCGTGCGCACCGCCTACGGGGCGGTGTACCGGGTGCGGGCGGTGGTGGTGGCCTCGGGCACCTACCTGGGGGGCCGCACCATCGTGGGGGATGTGACCCGCTCCTCCGGCCCCGACGGCCTGGCCGCCGCCCTCCCCCTGACCGAGAGCCTGAAAAGGCTGGGCCTGGGCCTGCGGCGGTTCAAGACGGGCACGCCCCCCCGGGTGAACGCCCGCAGCGTGGATTTCTCCCAGATGGAGGTACAGCCGGGGGACGAGCGGGTCCTCCCCTTCTCCTTCGAGACGGAGCGGCCACCAGAGAATCAGGCGGTGTGCTGGCTGACCTACACCAATGCCGCCACCCACGCCGTTATCCGGGCCAACCTGGACCGCTCCCCCCTGTTCTCCGGGGTGATCGAGGGCATCGGGCCCCGGTACTGCCCCTCCATCGAGGACAAGGTGGTGCGCTTTGCCGACAAGGAGCGGCACCAGCTCTTCGTGGAGCCCATGGGGCTGAACACCGAAGAGCTCTACATCCAGGGCCTGTCCTCCTCCCTGCCGGAGGACGTGCAGGTGCAGATGCTCCACACCATTCCCGGCCTGGAGCGGGCGGAGATGACCCGCCCGGCCTACGCCATCGAGTACGACTGCGTGGACCCCACCGAGCTGCTCCCCACCCTGGAGCACAAGCGGGTGGCGGGACTCTACGGGGCCGGGCAGTTCAACGGCTCCTCCGGCTACGAGGAGGCCGCCGTCCAGGGCTTCGTGGCCGGGGTGAATGCCGCCCTGAAGCTTCTGAACCGGGAGCCCCTCCTTCTGCGGCGGGACCAGGGGTACATCGGGGTGCTCATCGACGATCTGGTGACCAAGGGCACCAACGAGCCCTACCGCATGATGACCTCCCGCACCGAGTACCGCCTGCTCCACCGGCAGGACAACGCCGACCGGCGGCTGTGCCCGGTGGGGCACGCCATTGGCCTGATCAGCGGCGAGCGGTACCGGCGGGTGGTGGACAAGTACGCCGCCGTGGACCGGGAGATCAAGCGCCTGGAGCACACCGGCACCGCGGAGGGCCGCCTGTGCGACCTGCTCCGCCGGCCGGAGAACACCTATGAGAGTCTGGCCGGGGCGGACCCGGACCGGCGGCCGCTGCCCACCGCCGTCACCGAGGCGGTGGAGATCGCCGTGAAGTACCAGGGCTACATCGACCGCCAGCTTCGCCAGGTGGCCGAGCAGCGGAAGATGGAGAGCCGGCCCCTCCCCCCCGATCTGGACTACCTGTCCCTGCGGGGCCTGCGCACCGAGGCCCGGCAGAAGCTGGACAAGATCCGCCCCCTCAATCTGGGGCAGGCCTCCCGCATCTCGGGCGTCTCCCCGGCGGACATCGCCGCGCTCATGATCCATCTGGAGCGGCCCCAGGGCGGAGAGGGGGCGGGCCCCTGCCCCGCAAAATCCCAGGAAAAGGAGACGCTATGAAGGAAAAGATTGTGCTGGGCCTGTCCGGTGGGGTGGATTCCGCCGTGGCGGCCCGGCTCTTGCAGGAGCGGTACGACGTCACCGGCCTCTATCTGGACATCGGCCTGGGCGGTACGGGGGCGGCGGACGCCGCCGCCGTGGCGGAGCGGCTGGGCATTCCCTTCGAGACGGCCGACATCCGGGCCGAGCTGGAGCGGGAGGTGTGCGCCCCCTTTGCCGCCGACTACCGGGCGGGCCGCACCCCCCTGCCCTGCGCCCGCTGCAATCCGGCGGTGAAGTTCCCCGCGCTCTTTGCCCTGGCCGGCCGCATCGGGGCCCGGTATGTATCCACCGGGCACTACGCCCGTGTGGAAAACGGGGTGTTGAAAAAGGGCATGCCCGCCAACGACCAGTCCTATATGCTGGCCCGGCTGACGCGGGAACAATTACAGAGAGTAATATTTCCGCTGGGAGATTACGAAAAGACCCAGGTGCGCGCCCTGGCCCGGGACTTTGGCATCCCGGTGGCGGACAAGCCGGACTCCATGGAGATCTGCTTCATCCCCGACGGGGACTACGCCGCCTGGCTAGAGAGGCGCGGGTTTTCCACACCGGAGGGGAACTTTGTGGATAAAGAGGGAAAGGTGCTGGGCCGCCACCGGGGCATCCACTGCTACACTCTGGGCCAGGGCCGGGGCCTGGGGGTATCGGGGCCCCACCGGTACTACGTGACCGCCCTGCGGCCGGACACCAACGAGGTGGTGCTCTCCGACGGCTCCGACCTGGGCCGGGACGAGGTGCGGGGGACGGAGCCCAACTGGCTGGCCGTGGACGGCCTGACCGGCCCCATGGAGGTGACGGTGCGGCTGCGCCACTCCCGCACGCAGACGGCGGCCACCCTGGAGCCGGAGGGGGACGGCGTGCTGCTGCGGATGCACACCCCCGCCCGCGCCCCAACCCCCGGTCAGCTGGCGGTGTTCTACGACGGCGACGCCGTGGTGGGCTCGGCCTGGATTGTATGAGAGAGAAAGAGAGGACGATGGACATGAAAAAGCTGCTTGGTTTGGCCCTGGCGTGCGCCCTGCTCCTGACGGGCTGCGGCGCCCGGGGCGGAGACAAGGGGGAGGAGCTGGGGGACAACACCATCCGCCCCCTGGAGCTCACCGAGGAGGAGGCGGCCCTGCTGAAGCTGGTGGGGGGCTCCGACGCGGAGTATGGCCTGTTTGAGTGCGCGGCCGGCGAGGGTGTGAGCGACTGCACCGTGGAGGTGCTGTCCTGGGAGAACGGGGCCTGGCAGACCGTGGCGGAGGGGGGCGTGTCCATCAGCGCCACCGGGACGCGGCGGCTGGGGGTCGTCCTCAGTGGGGATAAGATCACCGTAAATGTCCAGGACGGTGGCACCCAATACAGCTACGCCCCCCGGCTGGACGGGATGGACCGCGGCCTGGAGACAGGCCGGGCCTCGGTCTGGCTGGAGGAAGATCAGGCCATGACCATAGGGGAGCGCACGCCGCTCTATCTGGAGATCTATGATGACGGGGAGGGCGTGGGAATTCCTCCCCTGCCCGGCGGGTTCTCCGACTTGGCCAATCTCAACCAGTACGATCGGGCATACGCCGTGGCTGTCACCCTGAAGGGCTAGAGGCGGGCCGTTTCAGCACCGGCGTAGGAGCGGCCCTTGTGGCCGCCCGGCCCCTATGGATGGCAATTGTCCGCCCCTATACAAAAACAGCGGGTATTCTGTCTCTGGCAGAATACCCGCTGTTTTTATTTTACCTCCAGGCCGGAGAGATACCGCCGGGCCAGGTCAAAGCCGTGGGAGGCGGACACGTGGCGTACCCGCTCCCGGCCCAGACCCTGCTGGATTTTCCGCACCCAGGTGCCGTCCGGCGCGGCCAGGGCCAGGTAGACCAGTCCCACCGGGTTGCCCCGCTCGTCGGGATCGGGCCCGGCCACGCCGGTGGAGGCCACCGCCAGATCGCACCCCAGTACCCGCCGGGCTCCCTCGGCCATGGCGCGGGCCACCGGCTCGCTCACCGCCCCGAACTCGTCCAGCAGCGCCTGAGGCACCCCCAGGACGGTGTGCTTCACCCCGGTGGCGTAGCTCACCACGCCGCCGCGGAACACGGCGGACACCCCGGACAGATCGGTCATGCGCTTGGCGATCAGCCCGCCGGTGCAGCTCTCGGCGCAGCCCAGGGTGAGGCCCTTTTCCTTCAAAAGCTGGAACACCGCCGCCTCCAGGGAGGGCACGTCGGCGCCGTAAATGAGGGGGCCGAACCGGGCCCGCAGGCGCTCCTCCACCGGGGCGATCAGGGCCCGGGCGGCCGCCTCGTCCGCCGCTTTGGCGGTGATGCGCAGCTCACACTCCCCCTCCTTGGCATAGGGGGCCAGGGTGGGGTTGGTCATGGCCTCCATCTCCTCCCGGAGCTGGGCCTCCATGGAGGACTCCCCGATGCCGAAGAGCTTGAGCGTCCGGGAGACAATGACCCCGTCGGCCAGGCTCTTCAGGTAGGGGATCACCCGGTGGGTGAACATGGCCCTGCACTCCCGGGGCGGGCCGGGGAGCATGATGACCCGCACCCCGTCCGCCTCGAAGGCCACGCCGGGGGCGGTGCCCCAGTCGTTGTCCAGCACCGTGCACCCCTCGGGCAGCATGGCCTGCTGGTAGTTGTTCTCCGTCATGGGGCGGCCGGCGTGGAGCCGCTCAAAGTAGGCCTCGATGCGGCGGGCGGAGGGCGCGTGGAACACCAGCTTTTTGCCGAAGCACTCGGCCAGCACGTTTTTGGTCAGATCGTCGCAGGTGGGGCCCAGGCCGCCGGTGGTAATGAGAATGTCCGCCCGGCTTTTGGCCAGCTCCACCGCGGCCCGCAGCCGCTGGGGGTTGTCGCCCACCACCGTGTGGTAGTAGACGTTGATGCCCAGGGCCGACAGGCCCTGGGAGAGCATCTGGGCGTCGGTGTTGGCGATGTTGCCCAGCAGCAGCTCCGTACCGACTGCGATCAGCTCCGCAGTGTGAGACATAAAAAAGACCTCCTGTCGCCAACACCGGCATCGGCGGCGGGTGCCGCCGCAAATGCGCAGCGCAGCATTTCCGCAGGGCGGATTCACTCCGCCCGAGGATGTAGTAATTGGGAGTTCTCCTCCGTAGGGGGACAACCCGTAGGGGCGGCCTTTATGGCCGCCCGCCGTTTCCCGCCGCCGCGGTCAGACCTGAACCCGCTCGATGCCGTCCACGGCGGCCTTTACCAGGCCCTCCACGTCCAGCGCGGCCTCGGCGGCCTCCAGCTCCCCCAGCACGGGGCGCAGCCGGGGATGGCGGGGAGTGAAGACGGTGCAGCAGTCCTCATAGGGCAGGATGGAGGTCTCGAAGGTGTTGATCCTCCGGGCGATGCGGACAATCTCCTCCTTGTCCATGCCCACCACCGGCCGCAGGATGGGCAGGGTGGTGACGGCGGTGGTGGCCCGCATGGCCTCCATGGTCTGGCTGGCCACCTGGCCCAGGCACTCGCCGGTGACGATGGCCCCGGCGCCGCACCGCTGGGCCACCGCCTCGGCGATGCGCATCATGAACCGCCGCATGAGCACGGTGAACAGCTCCTCCGGGCACTTGCGGCGCAGCTCCTCCTGGATGGCGGTGAAGGGCACCACGTGGACGGTGAGCCGTCCGCACCAGGGGGTGAGCAGCTTGGCCAGGGTGAGCACCTTCTGCTTGGCCTCCTCGGAGGTGTAGGGGTAGGAGAAGAAGTGCACCATTTCCAGGGCAATGCCCCGCTTGGCGATCATCCAGGAGGCCACGGGGGAGTCGATGCCGCCGGAAAGCAGGCTCACCGCCCTGCCTCCCACGCCCACGGGCAGGCCGCCGGCTCCCGGCTCCGGGTCGGCGTGGACGTAGGCGGCGTAGTCCCGCACCTCCAGGTAGACGGTCAGCTCCGGGTGGTGCACGTCCACGGTCAGGTTGGGGTACTTCTCGTCCAGCTCGCCGCCCACGTACTGGGAGAGCTGGATGGAGGTCATGGGGAAGCTCTTGTCCGCCCGCTTGGACTCCACCTTGAAGGTCTTGGCGGCCGCCAGCCGGTCCCCCAGGTACTCCACGGCGGTCTGGAGCATGGCGTCCTTGTCCTTCGCGCAGGCCCGGGCCCGGGACAGGCCAACCACGCCGAAGAGCTTGGTCATGGCCTCCCACGCGCCGTCCAGATCGCAGTCCTCGCTCTGCGGCTCCACATACATGGTAGACTGCTTGGTGTATACCTTGAATTTGCCGTGGGCCTGGAGGCGGCGGCGGGCGTTAGCCACGAGACGGTCCTCAAAGGTACGCCGGTTGAGCCCCTTAAGCACCAGCTCCCCTAGTTTTAACAGAATAATCTCGTTCATGTAGTCTGGATTCCTTTCCCAAAGTTTCACTATTATATCCAATTTGCTTTTTGTTGTCCAGAGGGGCGGGCCTGTCTCCACCCGCGTCCGGGGGCCTACCGCCGCAGGTACTCCGGCGGGCGGTACTGGAGGGCTTCGGCCAGGTGCTCCACGGCGACGGCCCCCGCCCCGTCCAGATCGGCGATGGTGCGGGCCACACGGAGGATGCGGTCGTAGCTGCGGGCGGTGAGGCCCATCCGGTCGAAGGCCCCCTTCATCACGGCGCGGCAGGCGTCGTCCAGGGCGCAGAAGCGGGAGAGCTCCGCCGGGCCCATCTGGTCGTTGCAGGCCGGGCCGCCGGGGCCGAAGCGGGCGGCCTGCACCGCCCGGGCCCCGTCCACCCGGGCCTTGATGGCGGCGGAGGGCTCCGCCGGGGTCCGGCGGGAGAGCGCGTCAAAGTCCAGTGGCGGCACCTCCACGAACAGGTCGATGCGGTCCAGCAGGGGCCCGGACAGGCGGCTGAGGTACTTCTCCACCGCCTGGGGCGAGCAGCGGCAGCGGTCCGAATAGCCGTACCAGCCGCACTTGCAGGGATTCATGGCGCACACCAGCATGAAGCGGGCGGGGAACACCGCCGTGCCCGACACCCGGCTGATCTGCACCCGCCCGTCCTCCAGAGGCTGGCGCAGGGTCTCCAGGGCCTCCTTGGAGAACTCGGGCAGCTCGTCCAGAAAGAGCACCCCGTTGTGGGCCAGGGAGATCTCTCCCGGCCGGGGACTGGAGCCGCCTCCGGCCATGCCCATGGCGGACACCGTGTGGTGGGGGGAGCGGAAGGGCCGCCGCACCAGCAGGGGGTGCTCAGAGGTGGTGAGGCCCAGGACGGAGTGGACCTCCGTGGCCTCCAGGGCCTCCCGCCGGGTCAGATCAGGGAGGATGGAGGGCAGGCGGCGGGCCAGCATGGACTTGCCCGATCCGGGCGGGCCCACCATGCAGAGGTTGTGGCCGCCGGCGGCGGCGATCTCCAGGGCGCGCTTCACGTTTTCCTGCCCCTTCACGTCGGCAAAGTCGGGGCAGGCAAAGTCCTCCGGCCCCGGCGTCCAGGCCGCCGCCGGCTCCAGAGGGGCCTCCCCCCTCAGATGGGCCGCCAACTGCCCCACGCTCTCCACCGGGTAGACCTCCAGCCCGCCGGCCAGAGTGGCCTCGGCGGCGGAGGGGGCGGGGACGTACAGCCGCTTGATGCCCGCCCTCCGGGCGGCCAGGGCCATGGGCAGCATGCCCACCACCGGCCGCAGGGAGCCGGACAAAGACAGCTCCCCCACGTAGGCGCTGTCCGGCCCGTCCAGCCTGAGCTGTCCCCCGGCGGCCAGAATACCCGCCAGAATGGGCAAATCGTACACCGTGCCCCCCTTGCGCTGGTTGGCGGGAGCCAGGTTGACCGTGATGCGGGACACCGGGAAGGTGAAGCCGCAGTTTTTAATGGCGGCGCGCACCCGGTCCCGGGCCTCCTTCACCGCCGCGTCAGGCAGGCCCACGATCTCAAAGGCGGGCAGACCGGCCGACAGGTCGCACTCTGCCCGCACCTCATAGCCGGAGATCCCGCTCAGCCCCAGGGAGCGCACTTCACAGAGCATGGGTGCCGCCTCCTTTCCCTTTCGTCATGTTGCATCCATTATAGCATACCGGACCCGCCGCCGAAAGGGTGAAAAGCGGCCCTGTACCGGCGGAGGGAAAGGGGAGAACAGGATACGGCAAAGGACCGGTTTTAAAACTGCATATTTTAGCATGCTCAGTTTAGTTAGTAATATATAACTAAATAATTTTTCTCAAAGGAGAAGGGAAAAAATCCAATTATTTCTTCTAATTCAGGAACAAAAAGAAAAATAATAATTCAGAGTAAGATTTGATTTACAAACGTCAATGAAGGTGATAAAATGTATGCGCCCCGGGGGGACAGGCTCCGCCCGGAGGCAGCTGTAATCAGCCAGGGTAATGGGAATCGGGCCCGGTCAGTCCGGGGGATGGACGGGGACGGATTCCCATTGCCCTGGAACCATGAACAAGGAGGAATCGTTTCTATGGCGAGAAAGCTGAAAACCATGGACGGCAACACGGCGGCAGCGCACGTGTCCTACGCCTTCACCGAGGTGGCGGGCATCTACCCCATCACCCCGTCCAGCCCCATGGCCGACAATGTGGACCAGTGGGCCGCCCAGGGCCGCAAGAACATCTTCGGCACCACCGTCAATGTCATCGAGATGCAGTCCGAGGCCGGCGCCGCCGGTACGGTCCACGGCTCTCTGGCCGCGGGCGCGCTGACCACCACCTACACCGCCTCCCAGGGCCTGCTGCTGATGATTCCCAACATGTACAAGCTGGCCGGTGAGCTGATGCCCACCGTGTTTCACGTGTCCGCCCGTACCGTGGCCACCCACGCGCTGAACATCTTCGGCGACCATTCCGATGTCATGGCCTGCCGCCAGACCGGCTTTGCCATGCTGTGCGAGTCCAACCCCCAGGAGGTCATGGACCTGGGCGCCGTGGCCCACCTGGCAGCCATCAAGGGCCGCGTCCCCTTTATCAACTTCTTTGACGGCTTCCGCACCTCCCACGAGATCCAGAAGATCGCCATCTGGGACAACGAGGATCTGGCCGACATGGTGGACATGGACGCCGTGGAGGCCTTCCGCAAGCGCGCCCTCAACCCCGAGCGCCCCGTGATGCGCGGCTCCCACGAGAATGGCGACATCTTCTTCCAGCACCGCGAGGCCGCCAACAAGTACTATGACGCCCTCCCCGAGATCGTGGAGGAGTACATGGGCAAGGTCAACGCCAAGCTGGGCACCAACTACCAGCTCTTCAACTATTATGGCGCACCCGACGCCGACCGGGTCATCATCGCCATGGGCTCCATCTGCGACGTGGCCGAGGAGGTCATCGACTACCTGAACGCCCACGGCGAGAAGGTGGGCCTGGTGAAGGTCCGTCTGTACCGGCCCTTCCGCGCCGACAAGCTGCTGGCGGCCATCCCCGCCACCGCCACCAAGATCGCCGTGCTCGACCGCACCAAGGAGCCCGGCGCCCTGGGTGACCCCCTGTACCTGGACGTGGTCACCGCCTTCGCCAACGCCGGCCGGCAGGCCACCATCATCGGCGGCCGCTACGGCCTGGGCTCCAAGGACACCCCGCCCAGCAACGTGTTCGCCGTGTATGAGGAGCTGACCAAGTCCGCGCCCAAGCGCCAGTTCACCGTCGGCATCGTGGACGACGTGACCCACACCTCCCTGGAGGAGAAGCCCTCCCCCAACACCGCGGCCCCCGGTACCATCGAGTGCAAGTTCTGGGGCCTGGGCGGCGACGGCACCGTGGGCGCCAACAAGAACTCCATCAAGATCATCGGCGACCACACCGACAAGTACGTGCAGGCCTACTTCCAGTACGACTCCAAGAAGACCGGCGGCGTAACCATCAGCCACCTGCGCTTCGGCGACGAGCCCATCCGCGCCCCCTACTATATCAACAAGGCCGACTTTGTCGCCTGCCACGTGCCCGCCTACATCGTCAAGGGCTTCCCCATGGTCCGCGACGTGAAGGACGGCGGCGTGTTCCTCATCAACTGCCAGTGGTCTGACGAGGAGCTGGATCACCACATGCCCGCCGTGGCCAAGCGCTACATCGCCGAGCACAACATCCAGGTCTACACCATCAACGCCATCGACCTGGCCATCGAGATCGGCATGGGCAAGCGCACCAACACCATCCTCCAGTCCGCCTTCTTCAAGCTGGCCAAGGTCATGCCCGAGGCGGAGGCCATTGGCTACATGAAGGACGCCGCCACCCACTCCTACCTGAAGAAGGGCCAGGACGTGGTGGATATGAACCACAAGGCCATCGACATGGGCGCCACCGCGTTCCACAAGTTTGAGGTGCCCGCCTCCTGGAAGGACGCCAAGGACGAGACCGTGGCCGAGCACGTGGAGGGCAACGCCGCCACCGTGAAGATGGTCAAGGAGATCATGGAGCCCGTGGGCCGCATGGACGGCGACAGCCTGCCCGTCTCCGCCTTTGCCAACGGCCACGAGGACGGTACCTTCTGCCAGGGCGCTTCCGCCTATGAGAAGCGCGGCGTGGCCGTCAGCGTGCCCGAGTGGGATCAGACCAAGTGCATCCAGTGCAACCAGTGCTCCTATGTCTGCCCCCACGCCACCATCCGGCCCTATGCCCTCACTGAGGAGGAGGCCAAGAACGCCCCCGCTCAGGCCAAGATCGTGGACATCAAGGCCGGCAAGGGCAAGGGTGTATACAAGTTTGCCATTGCCATTTCCCCGCTGGACTGCATGGGCTGCTCCGTGTGTGTGAGCACCTGCCCCGTCAAGGCCCTGACCATGAAGCCCCAGGAGTCCCAGGCTGCCGAGCAGGAGGTCTTTGACTACATGGTGGCCAAGGTGGCCCCCAAGGCCGACGTGGAGGACACCAATACCGTCAAGGGCAGCCAGTTCAAGCAGCCCCTGCTGGAGTTCTCCGGCTCCTGCGCCGGCTGCGCCGAGACCGCCTATGCCCGCCTGGTCACCCAGGTCTGCGGCGACCGTATGTATATTTCCAACGCCACCGGCTGTTCCTCCATCTGGGGCGGCCCGGCTGCCACCTCTCCCTACACCGTCAACAAGGAGGGCAAGGGTCCCGCCTGGGCCAACTCCCTGTTCGAGGATAACGCCGAGCACGGCCTGGGCCTGCACCTGGGCCAGAAGGCCATCCGCAGCCGCCTGGCCGACAAGACCCGCGCCCTGCTGGAGAGCAACGCCTGTGCCGAGCTGAAGGACGCCGCCCAGAAGTGGCTGGACACCATGGAGGACGGCGCGGCCAACGCCGAGGCCACCAAGAACTACATCGCCGCCCTGGAGGATGGCCTGGTGACCGTGGACGAGCTGGCCGCTTTCGCCGCCAGCGACGCCGGCAAGCAGCTTTTCGGTGACAAGCAGGGCGAGGTTGTCTCCCACGCCCAGGCCCTGAAGGCCGAGGGCAAGCCCTACTGCGACTGCCCCGCCTGCAAGCTGGCCGCTGAGATTCTGAAGGACAAGGAGTATCTGGTCAAGAAGTCCGTGTGGATCTTCGGCGGCGACGGCTGGGCTTACGACATCGGCTACGGCGGCCTGGATCACGTCATCGCCTCCGGCGAGGATGTCAACATCTTCGTCTTCGATACCGAGGTCTATTCCAACACCGGCGGACAGGCCTCCAAGTCCTCCAATATCGGCCAGGTGGCCCAGTTTGCCGCCGCCGGCAAGAACCAGCCCAAGAAGAGCCTTGCGGAGATCGCCATGCAGTACGGCTACGTCTACGTGGCCCAGGTGGCCATGGGCGCCAACCCCAACCAGACTCTGAAGGCCATCACCGAGGCTGAGGCCTACCACGGCCCCTCCCTGGTCATCGGCTACGCCCCCTGTGAGATGCACTCCATCAAGGGCGGTATGGCCAACTGCCAGGTTGAGATGAAGAAGGCCGTGGAGTGCGGCTACTGGAACCTGTTCCGGTTCAACCCCGCTCTGAAGGCCGAGGGCAAGAACCCGTTCACCCTGGACTCCAAGGCCCCCGCCGGCGGCTATCAGGAGTTCCTGATGAACGAGGCCCGCTACTCCTCCCTGACCCGCGCCTTCCCCGAGCGCGCCAAGGAGCTGTTTGCCCAGAACGAAGAGGCCGCCAAGGAGCGCTATGAGCATCTCACCAGACTGGTGGAGCTCTACAAGTAAACAAGCTCGCACAAGGGCCCCGGACGAAACGTCCGGGGCCCGTTTTATACGGCGGCCTCTTCGGGGGCCCCGCCGACGGCGGGGCGGCGCTTTGCGCCGTCCAAGCGTTTTGGGCCGTGGGCCCAAAACCTTGATGCCGGCGGAATTCAGTTCCGCCGGACAGATAAAATAAAGATGGGGGCCCCGGCGGGGCAGAGCCGACGCCCTCCCACGCGGCTCTCTCCGCCCCATGTAAAGGCACCCTCCAGGTCTCATGACCCGGAGGGTGCTTGACGGCTTGGACTCAGCCAGTCATCTTCGCATAGGGGTAGATGCGCTCCATCACGTCGTCACCGTAGTGGGCATCCATGTACTGCTCCCAGGCCGCGTCGGCGGGCTCTCCGGCGGCCCGGGCGCTGTAGCGTGCCAGGGCCAGGCCGCTGACCGCCATATTGACGGACATGAAGGCGATGAGCAGCCAGACCACCGCTTTCCCGGGGCGCGGTGGAATCTTGGCGATCCAGCGGGCCAGGATGGGGTAGAGCCCCCGGAACCAGGCCACCGCGGCGAAGCCCCAGAAGAAGCAGTACAGCAGGTTGATGCGCCCGCCCAGGTTGAAGGGAATAGCGCTGTAGTCCCAGAACACGGTGCCGAACACCAGCTCGGTAAAGACGCTGCACAGGTACTCATACAGGCCGCCCAGCAGGGTGCCCGCCACAAAGAAAAAGGAGGCCGAGCGGTCCCGGTATTTGTAGAGGAACAGGGTGGCGGCTGCCAGGGCCAGGCCCCACACAATGCTGAAGGGGCCCCATACCACACTGCTGCGGCTCATCCACCAGCCCATTTTGAGGCGGCAGAAGATGGTTTCGGCCAGATCACCGGCCACTCCGCCAATAAAGAACAGGAGCAGGATGCTGTAAAAGCTGGCCCCCCGGGCAAAGGGGCTGACGGTGGTCTTTTCCCGCCGGCGGGAAAAGACCGCGCCGGGGTGGGCCTTCTGAATGCGCCCCTCGGCGCGGCGGAGAATCCACTCCCCAAGCCGGACGGAGAGGGCGGCCAGACGGCTGTTTAGGTTCTCCAGCGGGGGCAGGCTGCTGCGGACGCCGCATAGGGTCAGCACGGTGCCCGCGATGTCCGCCGCCAGCAGGGCCAGCAGCACCCACAGCAGGATTTCCCCCACCAGCGGGGGCAGCCAGCGGTAGAGGGCCAGGAGCAGAGGATTGATCCACTGTACGGCCGCCAGGCCCAGCACGCCCCACAGGAGGAAGGAGCCGACACAGATGTAACCGTCCAGGTTGCCGCGCCGGTTGGAGTAGTCCCACCAGCGGGTGTGGGTGGCCTTCTCCAGCAGGTGACCGGCGATCCATTCCACCACCGTGGAGCAGATAGCGCTGCCCAGGAAGAGGAAGAAGTAGTTGCCCCGCAGCTCGGGCAGACCCACGGTAAGCAGAACGGCAGTGATGCCGTAGCAGGCGCACAGCGGGCCGAACAGCACGCTGCGGTCCACATAGCGGTGAAGGCGGACGGCGGAAACCGCCGTCTCCAGCACCCAGCCGAGGAAGGAATAACAGAAAAAGAGCCATAGGAGGGGAAACAGAGGCACAAGCATCCGCCTTTCTTTTCATCAACACTGGTGGGAAGAGAATCTGAGGATTGTATCTTATCGTATTTTCCGGTAAAATACAACCGATCTCTCATAAGAAAGGCAGGTAATTTGGCAATGAACGAAGTGTTGAAGGTTTTGAAGGAGCGCCGGAGCTGCCGCAGCTACCGGCCGGAGCAGATCACCGACGAGGAGTTGAACGCAGTATTAGAGGCGGGCACCTATGCTCCCACGGCCCGGGGCCAGCAGTCCCCGATCATCGTGGCAGTGCAGAATCCCGCTGTGGTGGAGCAGCTGCGGAAGATGAATGCCGCAGTGCTGGGCACCCCGGAGGCCGACCCCTTCTACGGTGCGCCCACCGTGCTGGTGGTGCTGGCGGCCAGGGATAACACCAACCGGGTATATGACGGCAGCTGCGTCATGAGCAACCTGATGAACGCAGCTAAGGCGGTGGGGCTGGCCTCTTGCTGGGTTCACCGGGCCAAAGAGGTGTTTGACTCCGAGGAGGGTAAGGCCCTGCTCCGACAGTGGGGCGTGGAGGGCGACTACGAGGGCATCGGCCACTGTATCCTGGGCTACCGGGCGGACACGGCCCCTGCACCCGCCCCCCGCAAGGAGCACTACATCTACCGGGTCCGGTAGGGAGGAAAACAGGTGCCGCGGCCGGGCCGCGGAATCCGTTGCTTGTAAAGGAGAGATAGAGCATGCACACGGTAAAGAGAGTCTGCACACTGGTCCTGACGGGCCTGCTGGCCCTGCCCATGGCCGCCCCCGCAGGGGCAGAGGCCGCATCCTTCTCCGACCTGCCCTCCAGCCACTGGGCCTATATCGCCATGACGGAGGCCGCGGGCTACGGCATCCTCCAGGGCACCGGAGCCAACACCATGAGCCCCTCCGCACCCCTGACCTGGCCCCAGTTCCTGGCCATGGCCGCCCGGGCCTTTGCCCCGGAGGAATATGCCCGCAGCGCCGCTTCCGGCGCGGCCTGGGATCAGGCGGGGCTGGATGCCGCCCGGAGCGCCGGCCTGCTGGAGGGGCTGGACGAGGCCGCGCTGACCGGGGCGGTCACCCGCCAGGATGCCGCCCTGCTGCTCTGCAACGCCCTGCCGGAGGAATATACCCCCTCGTTCTGGGATCAGCCGATTGATCCCACAGCCCTGTCGGACTGGGGGAGGATGGACAGCCTCCGCCAGGAGGCGGTGGCCGAGCTGGCCCGCCGCTGCGTCATCCAGGGCAAGGCGGACGGCTCCTTCGGCTATGCCGATCCCCTTCAGCGCTGCGACGGCGCGGTGCTGCTGATGCGGGTACTGGAGCAGGTGGACAATAGCTGCCGCGGCGAGAGCCAGACCGTCACCCTTCACATTCTGAACGCCGACACCGGCGAGGCCCTCCTGCCCGACCAGCAGGTGGAGACGGAGGTGAGTACCTACCTGTCCAGCCTGGCGAACGGGCTGGACGTGGGCTACTACGTCTACGACTACGACCGGGAGACGGCATCGTATACCAGCACTGCCTGCGACAGCTATACCCTGTATTTCCGGCCCATGACCGGGGCCGAGATTCAGGAGGAGCAGTTCTGGGAGAAGGTGGAGCGGGGCGAGGCCGCCTATGAGGACTACTATAAGCAGGACTTCTGGCTCAACTTCCAGGGGGACAACGCCCGCAAGCACATCCTCCTCTTCGGCGACGAGAGCAAGAGCCGCTTTGCCAGCCAGGAGGAGGCCGCCGCCGCTATGACCACCGTCACCGTGCCGGTATGGCAGCTCTCCGGCGGGGAGAAGGTGTCCTCCACCCTCACCCTCTCCGTCCACGCCGCCCTGGCGGAGGACGTGAAGGAGATCTTCGCCGAGATCTACAACGATCCTGAGCACTTCCCCATCCACGATGTGGGCGGCTACGCCTGGCGGGGCGACTCCGCCACCGGCGAGCACAACTGCGGCACCGCCATCGACATCAACGCCAACGAGAATTACCAGATCCGCGACGGTCAGGTGCTGGCCGGCAGCTGCTGGGAGCCGGGAACCAATCCCCGCTCCATCTCCCCCGACTCCTCCGTGGTGCGCATCTTTGCCGAGCACGGCTGGAGCTGGGGCGGTGACGCCTGGGCCTACAGCAGCGACGATTCCGAGGGCTACCACGACTATATGCACTTCTCCTACATGGGAGAGTGACCAAGCAACCCACCCCGGGCCTCGGCTCCGGGGTGGGTTTCCATTATCCCCCTCTTGACTGAAACAAATGTTCGATATATAATAGAGCTAAAGAAAAAGGAGAGGGGGCGGCAGTGTGGAGCTGCTGGACAAGCTGACCATTCTGGCCGACGCGGCCAAGTACGACGCGGCGTGCACCTCCAGCGGCCTGGACCGGACGGGCGGGCCTGGCGGCCTGGGGAGCACCCTGGCCGCCGGGTGCTGCCACTCCTTCTCCGCCGACGGCCGGTGCATCTCCCTGCTCAAGGTGCTGCTCACCAACCGGTGCGTCTACGACTGCGCCTACTGCGTCAACCGCCGCTCCAGCGACGTGCGCCGGGCGGCCTTCACCCCCAGGGAGCTGGCGGAGCTGACCATCGGCTTTTACCGGCGCAACTACATCGAGGGACTCTTCCTCTCCTCCGCCGTGTGGGGCGGCCCTGACCGCACCACCGAGGCCATGATCGAGGCCCTGCGCCTGCTGCGGGAGGAGTACGGCTTCCGCGGCTATATCCACGCCAAGGCCATCCCGGGGGCCGCCCCCCTCCTCACCCGGCGGCTGGGCCTGCTGGCCGACCGCCTGTCCGTCAACATCGAGCTGCCCAGCGAGGAGAGCCTGGGCCGCCTGGCGCCCGACAAGGCCAAGGCCGCCATCCTGGCCCCCATGGCCCAGATCCGGGATGGCATTCAGGCCAGCCGGGGGGAGCTGGCCCGGTTCCGCCACGCCCCCCGCTTCGCCCCGGCGGGGCAGTCCACCCAGATGATCATCGGAGCCACGCCGGAGAGCGACAGGCACATCCTCACCCTCACCCAGGCTCTCTACGACAAGTACAAGCTCAAGCGGGTGTTCTACTCCGCCTACATGCCGGTGTCGGACAGCGCCCTCCTCCCCGCCCCCCAGTCCTTCCGTCCGCCCCTGCTGCGGGAGCACCGGCTCTACCAGGCGGACTGGCTGCTGCGGTTCTACCACTTCCGGGCCGAGGAGCTGCTGGACGAAGCCAATCCCAACTTCAATCCCCTGGTAGACCCCAAGTGCTCCTGGGCGCTGAACCACCCGGAGTTCTTCCCGGTGGAGGTCAACCGGGCGGACTACGAGGCCCTGCTGCGGGTGCCGGGCATCGGGGTGACCTCCGCCCGGCGCATCCTGGTTGCCCGCCGGTGCGCGTCCCTCACCTTTGCGGGGCTGAAAAAGCTGGGGGTGGTGCTCAAGCGGGCCCAGTATTTCCTCACCTGCGGCGGCAAGTACCTGGAGGGCCTGCGGGTCTCCCCCGACGGGGTGCTCCGCCACCTGGTGGCCCAGGAGCGGCCCATGCTGGCCCAGGGCGCGCCGGAGCAGCTCTCCCTCTTCGAGCAGACGGGTTAGGAGGCGGCCATGGACTGGACACCGGTTTCCTATGCCTATGACGGCAGCTTTGCCGGCTTTTTGACCTGTGTATTTGCCAGCTACGCCCACCGGGAGGAGCCCATGAGCTTTTCCACCCCGGAGGACGGGCGGATTTCCCTCTGGCCGGAGCGGACGGTGGACACCGACGAGGCCCGCGCCCAGCGGGTGTACCGCTCCCTGGCCCCCAGGCTGGGGCAGGAGGGGCGGCGGCTGGCGGTGTACGGCTTTCTCACCTGCCTGGAGGAGCGGGAGCTCCACCTGTGGCGGTTTCTCCGCCTGGGGTACGACCGGGGGCCGTGGGTGGTGCGGGATCTCACCGACGACCGGGTGGCAGTGCTGACCCGCGCGGTGGGCCACCTGACCGGAGAGGCCCATCTGCTCAAGGGCTTCACACGCTTCTCCGAGCAGGAGGGGGTGCTGGTGGGGGAAATTGCCCCTAAAAACCGGGTGCTTCCCCTCCTCCGGCCCCACTTCTGCGCCCGCTATCCGGAGGAGTCCTTCGTCCTCTACGACCGCACCCACCGGGAGGCGCTGTTTTACCGGCCCCGGCGGTGGGCCATCGTTCCCCTGGAGGCGTTCCGCGCCGCCGCCCCCGGCCGGGAGGAGCGGGACTTCCGCCGCCTGTGGCGGCGGTTTTACGACACCATCGCCATCGAGGGGCGGGAGAACCCCCGGTGCCGCATGACCCAGATGCCCAAGCGGTTCTGGGGCACTATGACAGAGTTTCAAAACGAACCGGAGGAGCGAAAGGAGCTTGCACCATGAAGAACGTGAAAATCACTGTGCTGCGCAAGGGATTTTACCCCGATCTGATCCGGGAGCACCTCACCGAGCCGCCGGAGGAGTGCGTCTGCGACTTCTTCCGGGAGGGGGACCAGTTCCTCTATACCGGGGGCGCGGAAATGCCAGCCGGCTTCTGCCCCTGGGCGTGGATCGATCTCTACCGCTCGGTGTCCGCCCTGTCCTGCGGTGCCTCCTATACCCCCTGGCAGCGGCGGGAGGGGGTCAATGTGGTGTGCTGTACCGACGGGCTGCGCCCGGTGACCTTCCTGTTGGAGGCCCAATGAGAAAGCGCCGCCCCCACAATGCGGGGGCGGCGCTTGTCATGTAACGGAGTGCTCTGGGATGTCCTGCCAGCGGATGCGCTGGGGGATGGGGGGCGGATTGCCCTTGAAGTCCCGGTCGAACCAGCGCGGCACGGGAGTTTCCGCCGAAATGGCCTGGAAAAAGGCGGTAATCTGCTCCGCTGTCTCCGGGATGGCCGCCTCCAGCAGACGGTTGAGGTCGGCGTTGCTCTCCTGAGCCGAGGGGTGGGGCGTCTCCTTCAGGGCGATGCCCTTGGCGGAGGGAATGGGGAGCATGTGGCTCACTGCACCGATGACCTTGCCGGTCATGCGGCCGTTGGAGCGGGCCAGGAAGCCGGAGAAGAAGGCCATGGAGCGGTAGGCCCGCCGCATCTGGTCGGGGGAGGCGTGGACAAAGGCCTGGGACGCCGCCTCCCAGACGGCACGGTTGGCCGGGGCGCTGGGCAGTGGGGACTGCTCGGCGGCATTGAGGCCGTCCCGCTCCATCAGCATCCGGTCATACTCCCCCTCAATGGCCATGTGGGAGATGGGGCCGTCGGCGGCCCGGTCGTCCACGTAGCCGTGGCAGGCGCTGTCCAGGGCCAAATGGCAGAGGAAGCCAGCTCCGTAGCCGGTGGACATGGGTACGCCGTCCTCGATAGCCTGGCGCAGACGCTCCACCGCGGGCAGGGCGGAGCGGCGGTGCATCTTGATCCCCTCCCGCCGGACGGCGTTGGGGCGGATGGGCTGGTAGAAGAACAGCGGGTCGGGGCCCAGACAGCCCAGGTCAAAGGCCTCCCGCTCCTGCTCAATGAGTTCGGACAGGCCGGCGGGCAGGTCCGCCAGCACCCGTTGGCCAAACGTCAGGTGCGCGTAGTAATTGGGCATGATATGGATCAGCGCCTCCTTGCACAACGCGGCGATATTGCCTTGCTGACCATATTATAGCACGCCAGTCAAGGGGAGGAAATGGAAAACAGCCCGGCGGAGCGCGCTCCGCCGGGCTGCCGTTTAACCGCCCAGGTATGCCTTTTTGACTGCCTCGTCGGCCAGCAGCTCCTGGCCGGGGCCGGTGAGGGTGACCCGCCCGGTCTCCAGCACGTAGCCCCGGTCGGCCACGCTCAGGGCCATCTGGGCGTTCTGCTCCACCAGGAGAATCGTGGTGCCCGCCCGGTGGAGCTCCTTGATGATGTCGAAGATCTGCTCCACCAGCAGGGGGGCCAGGCCCATGGAGGGCTCGTCCAGCATGAGCAGCTTGGGGTTGGACATGAGGGCCCGCCCCATGGCCAGCATCTGCTGCTCGCCGCCGGACAGGGTGCCCGCCACCTGACGGCGGCGCTCCTTCAGCCGGGGGAACTGTTCGTACACCCGCTCCAGGCCGGGGGCGATGGTGGAGGCGGGCTGGGTGAAGCCGCCCATCTCCAGGTTCTCCTCCACTGTCATCTGCTGAAAGACCCGGCGGCCCTCCGGCACCTGGGCCAGTCCGCGGCCCACCAGCTTGGAGGCGGGGACGTTCTGGATGGGCTGCCCCAGGAACTCAATGGAGCCGGTGCGGGTGTGGAGCAGACCGGACACGGTTTGCAGTGTGGTGGTCTTGCCCGCGCCGTTGGCGCCGATGAGGGTGACAATCTCCCCCTCATTGACCTGAAAGGAGATGTCCTTGACGGCGTGAATGGCGCCGTAATAGACGTTGATGTTCTTGACATCCAGCATCACAGCCATCTCTCAGCCCTCCTTTCCGCCGCCCAGGTAGGCCTTGATGACCTCCGGGTTGTTCTGAATTTCCGTGGGGGTGCCCTTGGCGATGATCTGGCCGAAGTTGAGCACGCAGATGCCCTCGCAGATACCCATAACCAGGTTCATGTCGTGCTCGATGAGGAGAATGGCAATCTGGAAGGTGTCGCGGATTTTGACGATGTTCTCCATCAGCTCCGCGGTCTCCGAAGGGTTCATGCCCGCCGCCGGCTCGTCCAGCAGCAGCAGGGACGGGTTGGTGCCCAGGGCGCGGATGATCTCCAGCCTCCGCTGGGCGCCGTAGGGCAGGGAGCCCGCCTTGGTCCCCGCCAGATCCTGCATGTGAAAGATGGAGAGCAGCTCCAGCGCCCGCTCATGGGCGGTCTTCTCCTCCTTCCAGTACCGGGGCAGGCGGAGAATGCCGCTGAACAGGCCGCAGTGGATGGAATTGTGCATGCCGATTTTGACATTGTCCTCCACGCTCAGGTTGTTAAACAGGCGGATGTTCTGGAAGGTGCGGGCAATACCCGCCTTGTTGACCTGCACTGTGTTCATGTTGTGGGTGTCCACTCCGTCCAGCAGAACGGTGCCCCGGGTGGGCTGGTACACCTTGGTCAGCAGGTTGAACACCGTGGTCTTGCCCGCGCCGTTGGGGCCGATCAGGCCGGCGATCTCAGTGCGGCCGATGGCCATGTTGAACTCGTTGACGGCGGTGAGGCCGCCGAAGTCGATGCCCAGGTGCTGGGCCTCCAGGATGGGGCTCTTGTCCACGTCCCGCTCTGGAATCTTGTTGACGCTGGGCACCGGGACCAGCTTAGTCTCCTGTCGTTTTATGCTGCTCACTGCCTGCCGCCTCCTTTCACCGCCGCCGCATGGGGCGCGTCCGCCCGCTCCCGGTGAAACAGCCGGGAGAAAAAGCCCTTCAGGGTGGGATTGTTGGTGGCCAGCATGACCAGGATCAGCACAATGGCGTACACCAGCATGCGGTAGTTGGAGAACTGGCGCAGGGCCTCGGGCAGAATGGTGAGGGCGGCGGCGGCAATGACGGAGCCCCACATGTTGCCCAGGCCGCCCAGCACCACGAACACCAGAATCAGAATGGAGGTATTGAAGTCGAACTTGGTGGCGGCAAAGGTGGTCTGGCTGCACCCGTACAGGGTGCCCGCCGCGCCCGCCAGGGCGGCGGAGACCACAAAGGCGATCATCTTGTACTTGGTGACGCTGATGCCCACGCTCTCGGCGGCGATGCGGTTGTCCCGGGCGGCCATGACGGCCCGGCCGGTGCGGCTGTTGACCAGGTTGAAGATGACCACCAGGGCCACCAGCACCAGTACAAAGCCGGCAATAAAGGTGGAGATGCGCTGGGTGTTCATCACGCCCATGGGACCGCGGATGAGCTCCACCCCGCCGTCGGCCAGCTCGTTTTTGTTGGAGAGGAAGCTGAACTGGAGGCCGTTTTCATCCACCCCCAGGTAGACGTTGGTGATGATGCTCTTGATGATCTCGCCAAAGGCCAGGGTGACGATGGCCAGGTAGTCGCCATTGAGGCGCAGCACGGGGATGCCGATGAGAAAGCCCAGCGCGGCGGCGATGACCGCGCCGAATACCATGGCCAGGGCCAGGCGCAGGGGGGAAAGGGTGACGGTGCTCTGGAGAGCCAGGGCCAGGGCAGAGCCGGCAAAGGCTCCAATGCTCATGAAACCGGCGTGGCCCAGGCTCAGCTCGCCGGAGACGCCCACCACCAGGTTCAGGGCCAGCGCCATGACGATGTAGGCGCAGATGGGGATGAGCTGCCCCTCCAGCATGGCGCCCACGCCAGGGCCCATCCGCAGGGCCTGCACCACCACAAAGGCCGCAATGACCAGCGTGTAGGTAAACAGGCTGTTTTTGGTGGATTTTTTCATCTGTCCAAGTTGTCTCATCGCGTCCACCTCACACTTTCTCACGGACGGTCTTGCCCAGCAGGCCGGCGGGCTTCACCAGCAGGACGATGATCAGCACACCGAACACGATGGCGGTGGACAGCTCGGTGGAGATGTAGGCCCGGGCAAAGGTCTCGATGACGCCCAGCAGCAGGCCGCCCAGCAGGGCGCCGGGGATGGAGCCGATGCCGCCGAACACGGCGGCGGTAAAGGCCTTGATGCCGGGCATGGAGCCGGTGGTGGGGGTCAGGCTGGTGTAGGTGGACAGGAACAGAACGCCCGCGATGGCCGCCAAGGCGGAGCCGATGGCAAAGGTCATGGAGATGGTGCGGTTGACGTCGATGCCCATGAGCTGGGCCGCCGCCTTGTCCTCCGAGCAGGCCCGCATGGCCTTGCCCATCTTGGTGCGGCCGGTAAAGGCGGTGAGGGCCAGCATGATGGCCACGCACACCAGGACGGTCACGATGGTCAGCCAGGAGATGGAGAGCTGGCCGTCAAACAGGGTCAGCTTGGCGGATGGGCTCACCACGGGGGTAAACACCTTGGGGCTGGAGCTCCACAGGAGCTGGGCCGCATTCTGGAGGAAGTAGCTCACGCCGATGGCGGTGATGAGCACCGCCAGGGAGGTGGCCTGCCGCAGGGGCTTGTAGGCCAGCCGCTCGATGGTGATGCCCAGCACGGTGCACACCACCATGGCCAGCGCCGTGCCGGCCAGGGCGGGAACCACCAGCGCGGCCAGGCTGCCCGGGGCGAAGAGGGAGGACAGCCCGTTCATGCTGAAAAAGCAGATGTACGCGCCCACCATGATGACATCGCCGTGGGCGAAGTTGAGCATCTTGGCGATGCCGTAGACCATGGTGTACCCCAGGGCGATGATGGCGTAGATGCTGCCCAGGCTGATCCCGTTGATCAGGTAGTTGAGGAAGACCATAACACACACCTCTCTGTCATGGATGATTGCGGCCGGGCAATGGCGGGCCGTTGCCCGGCCGCAATCATCCATTTGTTCTGTGTAAGCAGTTGGCGGGAGGGCCGCCGGCCGTGCCGGCAGCCCTCCCGGAGCCGTGTTTTGTGAACGCTGGGACTGGAGATCAGTCCATGCCCACGTAAGCGCCGTTCTCGATAACCATGCCCTTGGGGCTCTTGGATACCTCGCCGGAGGCATCCCAGGTGATGCCGGCGCCGTCGCCAGTCAGGCCGGTCAGGGTAATGGTGGGGAAGGTGGCAATCAGGGCGTCGCAGAGCTCCTCATTGCTCATGTCGGGGGTGCAGCCGGCGGCCTCCAGGGCCATCTTGTAGGCGTAGACGCAGTCATAGGCGTCGGCCGCAAACTGGTTGGGGGTTTCGCCGTAGAGCTCCTGGTACTTGGTCACAAAGTTGACGGTGGCCTCGTCAGTGGCGTCGGCGTTGAAGGGGGTCAGCAGCATGACGCCCTCGGCTAGGGAGGCGTCAAAGCCGTCCATGGTCAGGATGCCGTCCATGCCGTCCACGCCGAAGAAGGTGGGGGTGTAGCCCATGGCGTCGGCCTGGCTCAGAATCAGGGAGGCGGGCTGATAGTAGATGGGCAGGAACACCAGGTCGGCCCCGGCCTGCTGGGCCTGGGTGAGCTGAACGGAGAAGTCGGTGGCGGTGTCGGTGGTAAAGGTGGCGTCGCCCACCACCTCCAGGCCCAGGGTCTCGGCCTCCTTCACAAACTGTTCCTTAATGCCGGTGGAATACACATCGTCATTTTTCCAGATGATAAAGACCTTCTCACCCAGGCCCTGCTCGGTGATATACTGGGCGGAGGCTAGGCCCTGGTTGGGGTCGGAGAAGCACATCTGGTAGACGTTGTCCTTGCCGCTGATGACATCGGGGGAGCTGCCGGAGGGGGTCATGGTAAAGATGCGGTCCTCAAAGGCCAGGGCGGAGGTGCTGACGCCGGGCTGGGAGGTGACGGAGCCCAGGGAGATCTGCATGCCCCACTCCTTCAGGGCGTTGTAGGCGTTGACCGCAGTCTCGGGGACGTTCACATCGTCCTCGTACTTCAGCGCGAACTGAATGTCGCCGCCGGCCTCTTTGATTTCATCCACGGCGATCTGGGCGCCGCGCTGGGCAGCCAGGCCATAGATGGCGGCGTCGCCGGTCAGAGGGCCGGTGCCGCCCAGCTTGAAGGCGGAGCCGGTGTTCTCCTGGACGGCGCTGGTGTTGGCCGCGTCGGGGGTCTGGGCTGCCCCGCCGCCGTCACCGCTGCCGCCGCAGCCGGCCAGCAGGGACACGCAGAGAGTACCCGTCAGTGCAAGAGACAGGAAGCGAGTCTTTTTCATAGTGGTATCCTCCTTTGAAGTTGTTGACAATTATATTCTGTGTGCTTGAAATTGTCAACTAGCAAAATACACAAGGGCGGTCTGTGAGAGACCGCCCTTGTGTAAAATATGAACAAATTGTGAAACGGACACTTAAATTACCAGCCCGCCGTTGGGGGCCAGCACTTGGCCGGTAACAAACCGGGCGGCGTCGGAGGAGAGATACCAGATGGCCTCCGCCACGTCCTCCGGGGTGCCGATGGCCCCCAGGGGAGTCTCCTCCGCCAGGGCGGCCAGGGCTTCCTGGTCCAGATGGGCGTTCATTTCCGTGGAAATAACCCCGGGAGACACGCAGTTCACCGTGATGCCCGAGGGGCCCAGCTCCTTGGCCAAAGCCCTTGTGAGGCCGATCACTGCGGCCTTTGCGGCGGAATAGGCCACCTCGCAGGAGCCGCCCACCTGCCCCCACATGGAGGACACGGTGACGATCCGCCCCGCCTTGCGGTGGATGAAGTGGGGCAGGGCGGCCCGGACGGCGTGAAACACGCCGTCCACGTTGACGGCAAACATCCGCCGCCAGTCGTCATCGGTCAAATCGCCAAACAATTTCTGCTGTGCAATGCCGGCATTGCATATCAGAATGTCAAGTTGACAATATTTATCCAACACATTGTCAACCATTCTTCCCACCTGGACCGGATCGGCCACGTCTGCCTGCACCGCCCAGCCCCCAATCTCCGCCGCCAGGGCCTCCGCCTGGGCCTGGGAACGGTGGTAGTTGATAACCACCTTACAGCCCCCGGCGGCAAAGCGCCGGGCGGTTGCCGCGCCGATGCCCCGGCTTCCGCCGGTGATCAGGACCACCTTCTGCTCCATCATCCTCTTCCTTTCAGCCAGTCTATGCACAGCGGATGCCAGGCCGCTGCGTGGGCGTTATAGTGGGCCTCGTCCCGGGCGCTCTCCCGGTCGGCCAGCCCCATGGCGTGGGGCCCGTCCTGAAACAGGTGCAGCTCAAAGGGCACCTGCCGCGCCCGCAGGGCGTGGGCATAGTCCAGGGTATTTTCCACCGGCACCGTGGCGTCCCCCACCGTGGCCCAGAGAAAGGCGGGCGGGTGGCCCGGGCCCACCCGGCGGTCCGGCCGCAGCACCTCCGCCCCGCCCAGGGGTTCCAGATAGCGGGCCTCGTGCACCACCGGATAGCCCAGTATGGCCGCGTCCGGCCGCACCTGCTCCGGCGTCAGCCCCAGCCGCTCGTTCAGGAGGGGCTCGGCGTACCCGCCGGCCAGGCAGCCCGCCAGATGTCCCCCGGCGGAAAAGCCGCACACTGCCACCTGGTCGGGCCGGAAGCCCAGCTCCGGGGCGTTGGCCCGCATCCAGGCCAGAGCGGCCGCCCCCTCCAGGAATTGCCTGGGCCAGAGGGCGGGCAGCACACTGTAGGACAGCACAAAGGCCTGTATCCCTGCGGCCAGAAAGGCCAGGGCCACCGGCTCTCCCTCCGCCGGGGCAATGCGCTCGTATCCCCCGCCGGGGAGGATCAGCACCGCCCACCGCGCCCCGTCGTCGGCCAGCAGGCCGGTGCGGCCCCGGCAGTATATGTCCAGCCCCGTCTCCGGGGCGCCCCCGCCCAGCGCCGGATGGAGCTCATCCAGAGAGACCCGTCGGCAGAGCATGCCCGCCACCCCTTTCCAATCCACTTTGATCCGAGTATACCAGCCGGTTTCCCCTTTGAAAAGGGGAAAATCAAAAAAAGTATTGACAAATAGAGCTTGTACGGATATAATAATCTACGCTGTCTGGACGATTAGCTCAGCTGGTAGAGCATCCGCTTGACGTGCGGGAGGTCACAGGTTCAAGTCCTGTATCGTCCACCAGAAAAACCGCTGTTTTCGAGAGAAAACAGCGGTTTTTTGTTACTTTTTTATTCATTTTCTTCCTCACGCTATTCTGTCAAATTGTTTTTGACCACATAACAGCCACAGACAGGAAAAATCGACGCCCTCCGGAATTGCTTTTCCGGAGGGCGGTTTTCTGTTCTCAGCAGGCTTTTTCCCTGGCCCGAAGGGGCTCCAGCTCCTTTTTCATCTCCTTAATCAGCTCTGCCAGTTTCTGCTCACATTCTTCCTCCGTAGGAGCGTAGACGTTTCGAGCGATGCGCTTTCCATCGACCTTCGGGGAGTAACGCCCTTCCCAGAGGTGGTCGTTGATTTGGGTCATACACCCGGTTCCCGGCTTGCGGTACTTGCCCTTTACCGCCCGGAAGGGCGTGGGTGTCGTTTCCTTTTTCCATGCGGGTTTTGAGGGTGGCTCCACACCGGCGATCCCTCGGTCGATGTGATCAGCAGCCTTTTGTCGCATCTCGTCTGTCACATGGGCATAGACATTCAGGGTTGTGGCGCTGGACACATGGCCGATGATGGCGGACAGTGTCTTGATGTCCATGCCATGCTCCAGGGCGTTGGTGGCAAAGGTATGGCGGAGATCATGAAAGCGGACACGCTTGCAGCCCGCCCGTTCCAGGACAGCGGCCAGTTTCTTCCGCACCGCCGCCGGATCCAAGGGAGAATCCGCTTTCTTTGGCGAGGGGAACATCCACCGAGAGATACAGGTTTTCCGATACTGTTTCAGCACTTTCAGAAGCGGTGCGGGCAGGATGACACTCCGGCTGGATGTTCTGGTTTTGGGCTCGGAGACCACCAGTTCTCCTCTGATCCGCTGTACCTGCCGTTCCACCCTGAGCGCTCCGGTCTGAAAGTCCAGGTCATCCCATTGCAGGGCCAGGATTTCGCCCCGCCGCAGGCCGGTGGAGAGCTCCAGCAGAAGAAGTTCATAGCATCCGTCCTCTTTGGCCTGAATCAGCAGCCGCTGGATTTCTTCTCCGGTCAGTACAGACATTTCTCTGGGATGGGTGGCTGGCGCTTTGCAGTTTGCAGCTGGGTTTTTCAGAATCAACCCATCCGCCACCGCCTTGTCCAGCGCCATGCGGCAGGCCACATGACAGCTTTTCACCATACGGTCGGACAGGCCAGGGCCGTATTGCTCCGCCCGCAGAAGCCGCCCGCCCTGCTTCAGGCGGTGGTAAAACTGCTGGAGGTCGCTTTGGGTAAGCTGAGAAAGAGGGGTGTGTCCCAGCTCCGGGATGATGTGCTGATAGATCCGGTTTTCATAGTCCGCCTGGGTCTTGGGCTTGATGGCCGGTTTGCAGTACGTCTGATACCAGCGGTCCATCCATATTCCGAAGGTCACTTCTCCCCTGGGGCGCTCCAGCTCTAAGCCTTTGAGGCTCTCTTTCAGCGCTTTTAGCTTTGCCGCACACTCTCCTTTTGTCTTTGCCAACACATTTTTGGTTTTCGGTCGGCCCTTCTCGTCATGGCCCACCACATACCGCCCCTCCCAGCGGCCGTCCTTTCTCAGGTGGAGACTGCCATCTCCCCGTTTTCGTTTCTTTGCCACGGTTCCAACTCCTCTCCCAATAGTTCGGTCAGAAAGCCGCCTACGATCTCAGCGGCGCCGCGCTGCATGTCCCCGGTCACATGGGTATAAGTATCCAGGGTAAAGCTGGCCTTGGTATGCCCCAGGATTCCAGAGAGCGTTTTCGCGTCCACCCCGCTGGTCAGGGCATGAGTCGCGAAGGTGTGGCGCAGGTCATGGAACCGAAGATCAGGCAGCCCGGCCTCACCCAGTAAACTTTTTAACCTCCGGTATGCGCTGCCCGGGCTGACCGGCCGCTCCGGGCAGAGAGGATCGGGGAAGATCCACTCTGTCAGGGCAGACTTTTTTCGCTCCCTCAGAAGCTGGGCTGTACTGGACGGAAGCAGAATTGTCCGGGTTCCTGCATAGGTCTTTGTGCTTCCCGCCTCCACTCCGCCGCCCTTCCTGGCATGGATGGTACGGCATACTTTTAATGTCCCGGCCTCTTCATCAAAGTCTGACCACTTGAGGCCACACAGTTCGCCCCGCCGCAGTCCGGTAGTCAGTTCGGTGAGGAAGAAGTCCCGCCAGATCCAATCCTTTTGGATTGCTGCCTTGAATGTGTCCAACTGAGCGTTATTGAGAATCCCCTTTGCCCTGTTGACCACCTTAGGCGGTGTCGCTCCATCGGCAGGGTTGGCTGGAAGCAATCCCTCCTCTGCGGCCGTTCTCAGGGCGTGATGCAGGGTGGTGTGAATCCCGTGGACAGTTGTCGGGCTCAGGCCAAAGCCTGAGGCTTTCTTCCTCACCACTCGTCCGCGCTCCAGAAGCGCTTGATAGAGTTCACTCAAATCTGCCGGAGTAATTTTGAGTAGCGGCTTTTCTCCCAGATAGGGTTTGACATGATTGTTCAGATCCCTCCGGTACCCATCCAGGGTACTCTCCCGAACCGTTCCTGTCATGTACGTATCCAGCCACTTGTCTAGCCACTGGGATAAGGTCATTTTGCTCTCCTCGGTCAGATCCACGCCCTGATAGGCGTTGATATTCTGCCGGAGCTTGGCAGTCAGTTCCTTTTGGGTGTCGGCATAGATGTAGCGGAAGATGGAGTCGCCGTTTTCCTTATGCCCGATGACGATGCGGCCCTCCCAGCGCCCGTCTTCCCTCTTCCGCACCATGCCGTCTCCGGATGGCCGTCTCTTTGCCATTTTGCTTCACCCCCAAAGTCGTATTTTTGTTTTGCGGCGCAATTTCTGAGCCCTTATTTTGCAGCGGGGAATCTGTGAGGTTCGGCTACGCACTGGTAGAGCACAGCACCGCAGCGGCGGCAAATCAGATACTGCAGCCGGTTGCCCCGCAGGCCGTGTTTTTTGAAGGTCACCAGCGCCTCGCCGTGCTGCCAGCCCAGACCGATATTCGTGCTCCCACAGTATTGGCATTGCTGAACGGGAAACTGTATATTCATTACGTTTGCCCCTCCTCTTTCAGTTCGAGCCGGATACGCTCCACCTCTACCTCCTGGAGCAGCCCCATGGCCAGCCGGAACCCGGCTTCGAAGCTGGCTTGGGCAAGGTTTGCTTTCAGTTGGTCTTGCGCATCCACCAGGCGCATCAGCTCCCGCCGCTGCGCCTGATCCAGACAGTCCCGCACCTCCTGACGGGTGTTTTCAATTTCTTCCTCCAGCTCGCTGAAGTCCGTGGCCCGGAAGTAGCGCCGGTACAGTTCGCTCATGTAGTAGCCCATGTGTGCCGCCTCCTTTGCAGCAACACACAATACCCTAATCTTAGAGGAATAGCCAGTGGTTTTGACCACAGTTATCAAATTGTTATCATTTGCAGGGGACTTTCTTTGTTATACACTGTATTAAAATCACCCCGCGTTTTCGATTTGCAACTATAAAATTCTTATGCTACAATGCAGATGTAGCCTTACTTTACGACACTTTAGGGAGGGGCAGGTTTACATGACAGATGGTAAAATCTATGCGATAGACGAATTGAGAGCATTGATATCCCCTATTGCCGCCCAATATGGTGTAGACCGCATCTTCCTTTTTGGCTCCTATGCCAGAGGACAGGCCACAGAAAACAGCGATGTCGACCTGCGCATAGACAAAGGAAATGTGAAGGGGCTGTTTACTTTGGGGGCACTATACAGCGACCTGGAAGAACGGCTTGGGAAAAAGCTGGACCTGTTGACCACGGGTAGTCTGGACCAGCAATTCCTCAGTCATATTGCGCAGGAGGAGGTGCTGTTATATGACCATACCCAATCGTGACATCCAGATCCTACAGAAGATCCAGGGGTACTGTGATGACATCATGTTTACCCATACGGAGTATGACCGCAACTACAACACCTTTTGCAGCAATCCGACCTATCGGAACGCGATTGCGCTCTGCCTTTTGCAGATTGGGGAGTTGGTGAAGAAACTTTCTGATGAATTTGTCCAGTCGCATACCACAATACCGTGGAAAGCAATTCGCGGTATGCGAAATGTAGTTGCTCATGAGTATGGCCATATTGACATTGATACAATATGGGAGACCTCGGAGACCGGGATTATAGAATTACGTGACTTTTGTGCGGCACAGATTCGCCTGCAGCAAGGGCAAAATTCATTTTCCGACCTGACCATCTCGTGACAATAGAACTGGGGCCTGGAGCCCAACAACAGCGACAAGACCGCAGCTGCTTCATTCTGCAATTACTTTGCTCCCCGCCATAACTGGCGGGGAGTTTTTTACCTCTACCTCATGGTCATACCACCCATCGTCTGCTCCACATGGTCATCCGGTCTGTGGCCCAGGGCGATCCGCTTTTCCTGGAGCGCCTGCAGCCGCTTATGGTCAATGTGCAGTCCGGTGCTTGTGGAATCCTCCGGCACATTGTCCCGGAAGATGTTGCCCATGTGGTGAAGGAGTTGCGTGGCAGAGAGCATCAGGCTGGGCGGTCCGGGCGGGCCCTGCTCCATGCGTTCCTTGAAAAACTGTGCATAGGTGTGCCCCTGCATTGCCGCAGCTTGGAACCAGCCATAGGCAACCTCCTGATCCTGTTCCACCCCCTCCCCCATCAGGTACAGCTTGCCCAACAGATACTGTGCCCAGGGGTTCTGTGCCTCTGCCGCCTGATGAAGATATTCCGCCGCTGTATTTGCGTTTTTGAGTACATGATCTCCTTGGAGATACTCCTTTCCCAGAGCGTAGGCAGTATAGTCGTTCCCGTTTTGCGCGGCTGCGTTCAGCCATCGGATGCCTTCGCTGGGATCGCACACATCTGGGTCGTCTGAGAGAAGCAGTTTTCCAAGCGCATACTGAGCCTGAGGCAGTTCACGCTCCGCCGCCTGCTCCAGCCAGTGCCTGGCCTTCTCTGCATCCGGAATCAGCAAACCGCCGTCCCGGTACAACTGTCCCAGGAAGGTCTGGGCGTATGGGTCGCCCATCTTTGCCAGCAGTTCCAGCCTCTCGGCGGCCTCGTCCCGGTCTTCCAACGGTAGCGCCTCGTTTTCAACAAGTCTCCACAACTCCCGACAGGTCCAGGTGAGTGATCGTTCATTCACCCAGTCACCGTAGTCTTCCATATCTCTGTCCTCGAAAGAGATGTGGTTCAGCCGGACGTGCTCAGCCTCCTGGATCACCGCATTCTTGATGGCACGGAACTCTTTCTGCTCAGAGAGCGGCGGGCGCTGCCGCTCCTTCTCAGAGTAGTAGTCATTCACTTTGCACTGCAGTTCCCACCACTTCTGGTAGCACCTATCCACAACAGGCAGGTGTTCCATCTGGTTTACGATCTCATCGACCTGTCGCTTTATCCGCTTTGGAAGATAGCCATAGGACTTCTTGCCCTTTACCTCTCCAAGCTGCTGGGCAAGATTCAAGATCATCCGCTCTGCTTCAGGATGCTCACAGACTGATTCGCTCATCTGCCGGGACAGTTCCAGCATGGCCTTCCGGGTCTCCCGCACCAGTTCGTCCCGGCTTTCAGACTTCTGCTCATAGAGGTGGAGCATCTCCTGTTTGAAGATCTGATTGGTGAGGGCTGACTTGATCTGCCGGATGCCGTCCCTGGATAGGTAGGCCTGTCCAGGGTTCGCCGACCACGCCATCATGTGCACATGGGGATGCTCCCCTTCATTGTGAAAGGCAGCGTACCACCGGAAGTCCTGGGGCTTGATATTCATGGCGGCGGCGATATCGTTGCGGTGTGTACGCAAAAGCGCACACCACGCCTGGGCGTTATCATAGCCTAGACGTGCGGCGTCCTTCCGGTGGAGGGAGATGATGTGTGTCCACACATTTCCAGTGTAGTGCTCCAGTTCCAACATGGCTTTGTCCAGTTCCACACCGTCCTCGTCTCCGAACAGCCCGTGGTCACCCAGACGCTCCGCACGTGGACGGGTGGCGATGTACTTGGCGTAGCCCTCCGAGGATTGAACCTGGGACCAGTTCTCCTCCAGTGCCAGAGTGATGAGGGACGAGGCGTTGGCTTTCGTGGGATGCTGTGCGTAGTCCTCATACTCCAGCAGATTTTTCGTGTCAGGAAAATCTTTTACCAGTTTTGTGATGAGCTGCTCCTGCTTGCGTGTGGGCGGACGGTCATCCGGAATGATCTCCACCCGTTCCCGCGTTGCGATGTACTTCATGTAGCCGCCTGCGCTCTGTCCGCCGCCGCACTTGATATACGGGCTCTTGACGATCAGTCTTGCCATGGGTCATCCTCTAGCTCCCGCAGCTTCTGTACCAGCGACACCTTGCCATTGGCCTTTTTCACGTTGGCCACGCTCTCCGCCCGCTGACGGCGCAGCTCCTCCTCACTCACGTTGACACACTTGAACAGCATACTCAGTCCCATGTCCAACTCCACCGCCTGTTTGAAGAGCAGCGACGCCATACGGTTTTCCATCTGGTTCAGCCTGCCATCCAGATAGGACTGGACGGCGGAGGGCAGGAACAATCCGGAGTTGTTGGCGCTGAGATAGTCCAGGTAGAAGTCGATGGCGTTTTCGATAAATCCAGTGATGCTCCGGCTGCCATCTTCCGTATGCCTCCGCTCCAGTGTCGCTTTTTTCTCCGGCGACAGGTAGAGGGGGAATTTCTCTTTCGGGCTCATAACAGCCTCCTTTCCGGGGCTTGACCCCTGTTTTTTCCTTGTGGGAGTAAGCGTTTGGGGATAACGACCGCAAGATTTCCTGTTCTCTCTGATTTTGACCCCATTTGCAACGCCTACGGAAACCTCCTGAAACTGCCCGCACTGCGGGCAGAAGTGATTGGAAAAGGCGTCGATGTTGACGCCTTGCCTTTATCCCGCTCCTTCTTTCGTCCCTCGAAAGCGGCCTAATCCGTCCCCAAAGCCCCCAGGTGGGGCTGGGCTTTGCTCTGCCCAGAAGGAGGGCACACAGCGCCTCACAGCCGGGCACACGGGCGTTTTACGCTTCCAGGCGAAGCAACTGCTGTTGATAGCAATAATCCATCGCCATTTGTATTGGCAGGATGGTGTAGAGGTTATTGCCGTTCCACTTCATACCGCGTTTGTCAATGTAGCTGGTGCTCTCCACCGTGATGAACTGCCTGTCCGCCAACTTCGTGATGTGCTTCATCACCGTGGACACGGTAAGATGTACCACATCTGAGATCGTGCGGTAGCTGGGATGACACTGATGGGTACGACGGTCTTCACAGTAGAGCAGATAGGCGTAGACGGTGATGACCCCGTGACCGATGTTCAGGAAGAACAGCTCATTGGGCAGAGAGAAAAAATTCTTGCTGGTGTTTTTGAAGACGGGAACCATGTGCTGATCCAGCAGCCCGCGATGGTTGAGTTCAGAGAGCTGCTCTGCGGCCATGTCTTTGCTCATGTGCAGTTGGGATGCGATTTCATCCGCACTGGATGAGGCACCTTTGTTGCAGTGGATGTGCAGATAGCAGAGATAAGCGAGGGTCGCAAATCCCTGCGGCTTGAGATTCCACTTCCAGATGTCATTGGGAATTGAGAAACGACGCTGGTTCATTTGTGCTCACCTCCCTCCGTGTGCTCCGTGACCCATCGGATGAATTGTTCCTTGGGCACCACCATGCGGCTGCCCACACGCAGTACCGGGAAGCCCGGTTCGTGCATGAGCTCGTACCCGCTGGACTGCGACACGCCCAGCACCTGGGCTACCAGATTTGCGTTGAGAAACAGCGGTAACTCATCATAACTTTTGTACTGTGGCGATTTCATTGTGATCCTCCTCCCGATTGACCCGAGTGTTTTCATCTGATACACTTGCGTTGTGGCGACAGGGTACCATAGGTTAACCCTTAACACAATAGAATTAGGGCGCATTGGGAAAATCTCAAATCTCCATCGGTTACAAAGCGGAGGGAGTTACATGGACAATCAGACACAGGGGATATTCATCCCATATACCTATACCTACGACCAGTTTACAGTGTTCTTTTATGGTGACCGGGTCTTTCTCGGAGAAAAGAGCCTCCCTACCGGACAGTGCAGTGTGGATATTTTGAACCTTGATGAAGAAATTTTGATGAAAATCTATCAGCGGGTGCAGGACTTCCTGCCTGCAGCTCAACGCCTGCTGACAGAAAAAACAGACATCGCTGTAGTTTCCGCTCAGGAGAAACTAAACGCTGTCTGGGATGTCGTATTTACTTTGCCTGGGTATCGGGATTTGCAAATTGACAGGGAATGTAGTTATCACGCCCTGGAGAATCTTCTGACAGAGAGCGACAAATGGATGCAGATTCAAACGCCCGGCACAGAGGGATACACTATGTATCAGGAGTTCATGGAGGGCCTATCTAGTCTTGCGGCCCGCATCCGTATGTTCCAGGGCCAGATCGCTACTATGACCGAGTTCTACTTTGAGCCGTTGACGCGACGAAACAGCGCGGCCTATGCAGACGCCTATTCTAAGTTCTATAGCCAGATGGCCTCCATCGCGGCACATTATTTTAACGAGGATTTTGACCAGAGCTTTCCGGTGGAGGTCAGTTTCGTTCCCATGATGCACCCCACAGAAGAGGGCAAAGTGTTTGTGGCCGAAAAAACCACGTTCAATAATCTGCTGGATTTTTTGCGGACCGAATTTTACCGGGGGCTTGCCATCGGCAACGCACCTCGCCGCTGCCACAATTGCGGCAGGTATTTTTTGCTGACCGCAGGCTACAACACCTGCTACTGCAACAACATTGCGCCGGGCGAGACGGAGCGCACCTGCCGGAAGGTGGGCGCTCACCGAAAGGAGGCGCAGGGCAAGGCCAACCGCACGCCTGCCCAGGTGGAGTATGACCGCACCTATAACCGGCTAAAGCAAAGGAAGAACCGAAAGAAGATCAGTATCGACGAGTGGAACATCGCTGTGGCGAAAGCACAGGAACTTATGGAGCAAGCCGGTCGTGGAGAACTGACGGATACTGAGCTAAAAAGGCAACTAGAGTTGCTCTGATAAACCATCTCACAAAGTATACCTATCACCCCACGGGTTTCTTCTATATGGTTAAACCTGATTGATTTTTATCTTTATTGCGTGTTATCGATATAGCTAGTATAATAATAAATAATTGACTGGCAGAAGGAGGAAACGGGATGGCACAATATTTGCGTACTGAGTTAGATGGTAATATCGAATATGTCAGCCGTATTCGTGCACAGTACTCTTCTCTGTCAAAAAAACACCGTCAGATTGCAAATTACATTTTCAAGCATCAGCAAGAAGTTATTCATTACTCCATTTCGACTCTGGCAAAAAAGACCAACACCGCGCCGTCTACTATTACCCGTTTCTGCCAAATCCTGTCCTTTAAGGGCTTCAGCGAACTGAAGGTGTACATTGAAAAGGGCCTTATTTCGGCTTCCATTGTAGATGCACCCATTCAGGAGGCGGACACCACCTCCGTCATTCTCCAGAAGCTGATGAAGAGCGCCCAGGATGTGATCACAGATACCCTGCGTGTGCTGAGTGTGGAAACGGTATCCGCCGTAGCCAAGGCTATCTTCCAGGCCCCCAATGTAAATCTATTCGGTCAGAGCGGTGGCTACATCTCCGCTCTGTATGCCCAGCAGATCCTCCTGCGCGTGGGGATTCGAAGCCAGGCTTTTAATGATAATGTGGATATGAGCATCGCCGCCAGTACCATGAGAAAAGGAGATGTGGCTATCGGATTTGGCTATAGCGGAGAAAGTCGTTCCGTGATTCACGCTCTGCAGAATGCCAAAGACAGCGGGGCTACCATCGTATCTATAACCGCCAATCCCAATTCCACTTTGGAAAAATTAGCGGATTATACGCTGCTATATAGCTACAACATCCCAGACGACCTGCAGTACCTCCATCTGGGCAGTATCTGTGAGGTGGCTATTTTGGGCGTACTGCAGGCGGAAATTCTCCACCAGCCTGGGGCTAAAGCGCGCCTTGATATGGTCAAGGATGCTGTACTAAGCAGCCGAATCCGATAAAACCCGAAAAATGGTGCGGCATCCTGCCTATAGACAGGATGCCGCACCATTTTTCAACGTTGTACCCGGCCGGACCCATCTCCAGCCATCAGCTTTTCCACATCTGCCACACTTACCCGGTTAAAGTCTCCCAGTATGGAGTGCTTGAGACAGGAGGCCGCCACCGCAAATTCCAGTGCCTCCTGGTGGTTCTGATAATGAGTCAGTCCGTAGATTAGGCCGGCGGCAAAGCTGTCTCCGCCACCTACCCGGTCCACGATATCCCGGATCTCATACCGCCTGGAGGTGTAAAATTTACTGCCGTTGTTCAGACAAGCGGACCAGCCATTGATATCCGCGCTCACACTCTCCCGCAGAGTGATGGCAATCAAACGCAGGTTAGGGAATTCACGGAGCACCTGGTCTCCCAATGCCCGGTACTTCTCCCGGTCCAACTGGCCTGCAGTCACATCCACCGCCGCCGAGATCCCCAGCGATTTCTGCACGTCTTCCTCATTGGCAATGGCCACATCCACCGATTTTGTCAGTTCCCGCATGACCTGAGGCGCCTCTTTGCCGTATTTCCAAAGATTTTTCCGATAATTCAAGTCGCAGGAAACGGTAACACCCCGGGCTTTGGCCTCCCTGACCGCACAAAGGGACAGCTCCATAGCGCTTTCAGAAAGGGCAGGGGTGATGCCTGTGATATGGAACCACCCGATCCCAGCAAAGGCTTGATCCCAGTCGATCTCGCTAGGTGCCGTCTGGGCAATGGCGGAGCCTGCCCGGTCATACACCACCTTGGAAGGTCGTTGATTGGCACCCGATTCCAAAAAATAGATACCCATACGCCCCTGCCGGGTGAGAATACGGCTGGTATCTACGCCGAACCGCCGCAGCTCCCCCATGCAAGCGGAACCCACCGGATTATCTGGCAGGACAGTCAAAAAGGCAGCATCCACACCAAAATTGGCCAAGGAGACAGCCACATTGGCCTCCCCGCCGCCGAAGGTTGCCTCTAGCGTTCCATTTTGAAACAGGCACTCGTGCCCAGGGGACTTCAGGCGAAGCATGATCTCGCCAAAGGTTAAGTACTTCATCTGAACCACTCCATTCTCCTGTCCCTACAGGCCGGCAAGGATATTCTTGGCCTGCCGGCACAGTTCTGTGATGTGTTCAAACCGTCCCTGGGCGATATCGGAGCGGCTGCACAGCCAGCTGCCGCCCACAGCCCGCACAAAGGGAGCTTTCGCATATTCTGCCAGATTTGCGGCGTTGATCCCTCCTGTGGGAACAAACTGTAGCCCCACAAAGGGACCGGAGAGGGCTTTCATTGCCTCCAAACCACCGTAGATGCTGGCCGGGAAAAATTTGACTGTGCTAATTCCCCGCGACAGTGCTTCCATGATCTCACTGGGTGTGACGCAGCCGGGTAAAACAGTAAGCTCGTGTTCCAGGCACCAGTCAACCACACAGGGATCAAAGCCGGGAGAAACAATAAACCGAGCTCCGGCCTCTGCCGCCTGCCTGCACTGCTCCACCGAGCACACGGTACCCGCTCCCACCAGCATGTCCGGACACTGTTCCGCAACGATTTGGATCGCATCCCGGGCTGCATCGGTGCGGAACGTAATCTCCATCACGTCAATGCCTCCCGCCAGGAGAGCCCTGGCTGTGGAAAGCGCCTGTCCAGCATCTTCTAGGACGACCACCGGAACGACACCTGCATTTGAAAAGCGTTCCATCAGATCCATTATTTTTCGCCTCGCAACTTTATTTTTATGTCCACAGGTCAGGCATCCTGCCAGCGGATTTCCTTTTTTACCCGTCCCCAGCCGCTGGCCGCAGTCTCAGCTGCAGTCTCCGCCAGGCCGGGCAGGGAAAGGCCACCGTCAATGGCGATGCTCTGGCCGGTGATATAGGAAGCCTTGTCCGAGGCCAGGAATACCACCAGATTCCCCACATCCTCCGGTGTACCATAACGCTCCAGCGGAATGCGCTGGGACAGATAGGCCACCTTTTCCAGATGGGCCGGGTCTGTTTTGGCTTCTTCCTCCGGCGTAAAGCGCTTGGTGGCGCCGGGCAGTATGTTGTTCGCCCGGATCCCGTAGGAGGCTACGTCCAGTGCAACGGACTGAACGATCCGGTTAAGGGCCGCCTTGATGCCGCCATAGATAGCGTCGCCCGGGTGAGCACTTAGGCCACGGGTGGAGCTGATATTGATAATATTGCCCCGGGTTCCCTGGTTGGCCATATAAGTGGCAGCCTCCCGCATCATCAGCACATAGGTACGCAGCATCAGATTGACAAGGTAATCCATGGTCTCTTCCGTCAGGTCAAAGATACTTTCCAGCTTGGTGACGCCAGCATTATTGACCATCAAATCCAACCCGCCCAGCCGTTCCACCGCCTGTCTGAAAAAGGAAACAGCAGCACCCTGCTCGGTCAGCTTAGCCTGATAACAGTCAAATATGCCATCCGGATACTGGCCGGCCAGCGTCTCCAACATATGCTGGGCGGAATCAAAATCGGTGTTATAGGAAAATACCACATCATAGCCTGCCTCAGCCAGGCAATAGACGATCCCCCGGCCAATCCCGTGACTACCGCCGGTCACAACAGCTTTCTTCCGTCTCATTCAGCATCCTTCCTTTCCCTGCACTGGTGCTTTATCCTCTGGAACCTGGGCAGCAAAGGCTAAAAACACCAAAAATTCTTCCCCTGTGTTTGAGATGGAGTGGGTATCCCCCGCCGGAATGAAAATTGCATCCCCATCCCGGATGGATTGCCGCTCACCATTTATGGTCATGGTGCCGTGGCCCGCAATAATGTAATAGACCTCCTCATGGTCTCCATGGGCATGGGCCTCATAGGACTTACCTGTCTGGAGCATGGCATAGGCTACATACAGCATGCCCCGCATGCAGTAGTTTGGCACATCGGGGGAAAAATCGGCCTGACCCTTGAGTAGCTTATAGTCGATGCCGTACTGATGCACGATGGTGGGCGCCGCCTGGCGCCAGTTGGTAATGACCATAATGACCTCCTGTCTGTTTCAGAGCACAAAGCGCTCTGTCCGCAGCCCGGTCAAAATTTCCGGGCCCTCCGATGTGACCAGAATCTCGTCCTCAATGCGTATTCCGCCGACGCCAGGCACATAGACGCCCGGTTCGATGGTTAGTACCATATTCTCCTCCAGACATCCCTGGACGCCAGGGACAATAGCAGGTCGCTCCACGCTGTCAATGCCAATGCTGTGGCCCAGATAAGGGTTGAACCATGTCTCAAACGGATGCCCTCGGAGTACATCGAAGGCTGTGTCCATCAGGGACTGGAGGGAAATTCCAGGGCGGATCCTATTGATACAGGTCCGCTCGATCCGCCAGACCAGCTCATACAGAGCCTGCTGCTCCCGGGTGGGCTGTCCCAGCATAAAACTTCTGGTCCAGTCGGAGGCGTAATTCCCCACTGTGGTTCCAAAGTCCAGCAGGACGATCTCGCCCTGCGCCAGCTTTCTGGTTCCGGGCAGGTTGATAGTCCGCAGGGCGTTGTCTCCAGAGAGCACCTTCATGGTAAACGGTGTACCCTCAGAGCCGTTTTTCCGCATAAAATATTCCAGCTCGGCCACTACGTCCAGTTCGGCTACCCCGGGACGCAGGATGTCGCAGGCATGTTCCATGGCCTCCTTGGCCAGGTTGGCGGAACGGCGCAGGCCGGCAATCTCCGCCGGTGTCTTCTTCATCCGGGCCCGATAAAGCCGGGAGGTAACATCCCACAGGCTCGTCTCCGGCAGTTGCTCCCGCAGCGCTAGATAGAGGGGGAGGATGATAGTTTCTTCTTCAAGGCCCAGCCGCTCCGGCTTCCGGGGCAGAGCCCGGCATACCGCTTCGGCCAGGGCCGCAGGCGACGGGTCGCAAGGAATCAGCGTAATTTGGCTGTCCAGCTGCGGCCGGATAACGTCGCCCCAGTTCCTGGGACAGAAAAACAGAGTGAACTGCTCGTCCATCAGCACACACTGGTTACCGATCTGGTTGGGCCGTCTGGCCGTGGTATAAAATCCTGTAGTATAAAAGATTGCCTGGGGTGAAGTGAGCAGGACGGGACCCTGCTCGCCAGGAAAGATCTCTTCCAGTCCTTTCACGCTGTATCGCCTCATTTCTGTTCCGCCGTCCGGAATCACCACCACTTGATGCGCTCTGTCACCCGGTTTCTCAGGTCAATGAATTCCGGAGCCGCGATATCCCTAGGTCGGGGCATATTGTTATCCACCGTCTCCTTCACCGTGGTGGGTTTGTTGGTCAGAATCATGATGCGCTGGCCCAGATAGACTGCTTCTTCAATGTTGTGGGTAATGAAAATAACGGTGGTTCCCGTCATCTCCCAGAGCTTGACCAGTTCGTCCTCCAGCTTGAAGCGCAATTCGATATCCAACTGACCGTATGGCTCGTCCATCAGCAGCAGCTCCGGCTCGGTGGCGAAGGCCCGCGCAATGGACACCCGCTGCAGCATACTGGAGGAGAGCTGCTTGGGGTAGTAGTTACGGAATTTGGTCAAGCCCACAATATCCAGATACTTATCCACCAGTTCATCCCGCTGCTTGGGCGGTGTGTGCTTGATGTTCAGACCGAAGGCCACGTTCTGCGCCACCGTGAGCCAGGGCATGGTGGAGTCGCCCTGAAAGATGTAGGCGATGTTGCTGGTCTTTGCGTTGACTGGTTTCCCGTCCATCAAGATCTGTCCGGCCGTCAGGTCGTAAATATGGGTCAGACAGTTGAGGAACGTGGTCTTACCGCAGCCGGTGGGCCCTACCACGCACAGCAGCTCGCCCTTATAGACGTCAAAGGAGATCTGATCCAGCACCAGCAGATCGCCGAATCGCTTGGTCAGATTGTCCACATGGACTTTCACTTCCCGGGTCTCTTTGCCCAGTTCCATAGTTCTGCCTCCCTTACATGGTCTTGTCCACGATACTCGTAATCTCTTTCCGCAGCGCCAGAAATTCGGGAGACACGTAGTTGCGGGGACGGGGCATATCAATGACGTATTCCTTCTTGACGGTGGCCGGGCAATTGGAGATCACAACGATCCTGTCGGCCAGATACAATGCCTCTTCGATGTTGTTGGTCACAAAAACAATGGTGCGCCGGTCAGTCTGCCAGATTCGGTCCAGCTCCTGCTGCATCAGGTAGCGGGTCTGGGCATCCAGTGCACCGAAGGGTTCGTCCATCAGCAACACCTTGGGCTCAATGCAGTAGGAACGGGCAATACCCACCCGCTGCTTCATGCCACCGGAAAGCTGGATGGGGAAGGAATTCTCAAATCCGTGGAGCCCCACTAGGTCGATATATTTCTGGGCCCGAGCGCGCCGCTCTTTTTTCGGCACACCGGCTACTTTCAGACCGTACTCAACGTTGCCCATGGTGGTCAACCAGGGGAAAAGGCAGATGTTCTGGAACACCACACCCCGCTCGGGACCAGGCCCCTTTACCGTCTTTCCATTTACGATTACCTGTCCGCTGGTCACGGTCTCCAGACCGGCGATCAGGTTGATAATGGTACTTTTGCCGCATTGGCCGGGACCAAACAGGGCCACAAATTCATGCTCTCTGGCGGTCAAGCTGAAGTCCCCGATAACCTGGAATGGACCAGAGGGTGTTTGGAAGGTCTTACTGACATTTTTGCACTCGATTATGTTCCGCTCTTGTTCCACCGACATAGCACAGCCTCCACCTTTCTGAAGATAATCGACAGAACCAGACCCACAATGCCGATGGCCACGATACCCACCAGGATCTGGAGCATGTCGTTGTTGTTCATGCCGGCAATAATTACCCAGCCAAGGCCATTAGAGGAGCGGACCATCTCGGCGGCCAGCACCGTGGCCCAGCTGCTGGAGAGGGCTACCTGCAGGCCGGCAAAGATGGACGGTACGCAGGCCGGCAGAATAATAGTGATAAAGATCTGATGATCCCTGGCGCCCAGCATACGGGCCGCACCCACCAACTGCTGATCCACATTTTTGACTCCGTTCCAGGCGTTGAGGGTGACATAGCAGAAGGAGGCCAGAAAAATGAGAAATATTTTGGCATCCTCCCCCAGCCCGATCCAGATGATGGAGATGGGGATCCAGGCGATGGGAGGGATGGGCCGGATGATGCGGAACAGCGGGGAACAGATGGCCTCCACCATTTTATAGGTGCCCATGGCCAAGCCCAGGATCACGCCCACCACAGAGCCCAGAGCATACCCCGCCATAACACGGAGCAGGCTGTAGAAGGCGTGCTCCACCAGGGTGTTTTGACCGATCTTTCCACTGACCAAAGATGTAAAAAATTTTTCCAGCACAGGAATGGGGCCCGGCAGCATTTTGCCCAACTCACCCTGGACCGCAATGTTCCAGAGCACCAGGAACGCCAGGATGGACACCGCGCCGCACAGGAAATTGATACCCAGCAGTTTTTTCTTTTTCATTTGGCGTTCATCCCCTTTGCAACCATTTTCTCCACAGCCTCCAGGATTACATCCAGCACCAGTCCAACCACACCGATGCACAGCATGCCCACGATAATCAGGTCAGGGCGAGAGATCAACCGGGCGTTCTGGATCATGAAGCCCAGGCCCTTGCTGGACGCCAGCAGTTCCGCAGCCACCAGGGCCATCCAGCTGCCACCCAAGGCGGTACGCAGGCCGGTAAAGATCATAGGGGTAGCGGAGGGTATGGCAATCTTGAACAGCTTCTGTGCGTTGGATGCACCGAACACATCGCCCAGCCAGATATGTTCCTGTCTGGTCTGCTGGATGCCGGTATAGGCGTTTACGGTGCAGGCAACCATGGAGTTGATAAAGATGACCATAGCCTTTGCCCCGATGCCGATGCCGAACAGCACGATAAACAACGGGATCCAGGCCAGGCCAGGGATAGGGCGGATTAGGTCAAACAGAGGCCGGATGAACCGGTCGCACCATTTGTTCCAGGCCATCAGAATACCCATGGGGATACCCACCACCGCCCCGATCCCGTAGCCCAGCAGACAGGTCTGCAGGCTGGTGATCGTATGTTGAAGCAGAGTGGCGTTATCCGGATTGCGCTGGGTCAGCTTCTGGATAAATGTAGTCAGCACCTTTACCGGGCCTGGAAATACAGTGGTCTCCGTCATTTTAAACACGTCGCACCACAGAAACCACACCAGAAGCACCACACAGACCGAAGCGCAGGAGATAAAAAAGTACCGCCGTTTTTTTAGAAATCCTTTCATGGAAACACCTTTCGCTTTCTGCGCAGAGGCGCCGGGGAGATACTGTCCGCCCCGGCGCCTCCAAACCGCTTAGTGGGAATTATGGTAGTCCAGAATCTCGGTCCGGTAAGTCTCGTACTTCAGGGAATCGGTGATGTTGGACAGGCTGTCCGCTTCGATCTGGCCCTGGTCGATGAAGAACTGGGCCATGGTGCGCATGGTGGTGCCGGGCTCAAAGGGAGGATTCTCCAGCTCTTCCCATGTCCAGTAGGTCACGTTGGCGATCTCGGCAGCCATATCCTCCTCGCTGTAGGTCACACCGCCTTCGTTCAGGTAGAGATTAGTGGCATACTCGGCCCGCAGTTCATCATCCTTGGCCAACTGATCCATGGCTTCAAAGCAGCACTCGGCAAAGGCCACCACCACATCGTGATAGTTTTCGTCCAGCTCGTTGGTCACCACCAAGGAGTCCACCAGAGGCGCACCGTCCATCAGGTCGGGCATGTCCGCCACCATCACATAGTTGGGATCGGCATCCAGCATGCTGGAGTAGGGCGGCGTAGTGGAGAGAATGTCACCCTCACCGGAGATGAAAGCCTGGTAGCCCTGGGCATGGTCCATGTTCACCAGATTCACGTCTTCTGCCGTCAGGCCCATGGCCTCAGCATAGGCAATAGCGTTATACTGGGCCGTACTGGCAAACAGGCCAATCATGGTGGCACCCTTCACGGTGTCGGGACTGCCGATCAGATTGGTGCCGTTGTAGTTGCCGGCCTTGACGATGTCGCTGTCCGCCCGGGCATACATGGACTGGCCGCCGGAGTTGATGGTGGTATCAAACACATAGGTGAAACGGCCGGTACCCAAAATGTACACGCTGGCCATGCCAGAGCAGGCAATATCCAGCTCACCGGCAGTCATAGCCTCGTTAATGGCGGGGCCGGAGGCCAGAGTAACGACCTCCACATCCAGGCCAGCGTCTTCAAACAGACCCATGTCACGGGCATAGTACAGATACAGGCTGGTCTGGCGGATTTGACCGCCCACTTTCAAATGAATTCGGGACAGGTCGCCGCTGTCTGCAGAGCCGCCGGAAGCCGCGGGATCAGTGGAAGGTGTAGTATTGCCAGAGCTGCCGCAGGCTGCAAGGCTGATCGTGAGGGTCAGGGAAAGAGCAAGAGACAGTGCCTTTTTCAGCGTTGATTTCATTTCCATCATCCTTTCGATTTCTATTTTACTATGGGGGATCCCACAATAAACAAAACGGTACAGCCCTTACGGACAGGCGCCAGCAGGTGAAAGTATGACATCCGCCCGGCGCATGATCTCAAAACAGGTTCTGGAGTTGTGGTAGGGACACTTTCCCTTTCCTGCTAGTTCGTTATTATTGAAAACTTCCTTCAGCTGATCGGCCTGAGCCCTCAGTTCCGTATCATCACAGGGCGGCAGACCGACGGAATACCACTCTCCTAAGTCGTGGTTGACCACATAGCGCTCCACATAGTTCCAGATGTTTACCGCCGCGTCCAGATAGCGCCGGTCACCCGTAAACTGGTAACAGTTAAAGCTAGCTGTGATCCCTTCCGCCTGGACCCACCAGATCTTCGCACGGTTGATCTCCCCGCTGGCGCTGTCGCCGATATAGTACAGTCCTCCGTATTCCGGATCCATTCCTTCCGCCAGAACGTGATCCATGAGGTCCACTGCCGTCTCCCGGGCCCTCCGGATTAAATCAGCATCACCCAACAGTTCTGCCGCGCCGGTCAGCAGATAAGAGCACTCCGCGTCATGTCCGTAATTAATCTCATGATCCAAACGTGCTCCCGACACATCCATCGCCGCCTTCAGGTGGTGCAGCTTTCGATCCACAACCGTACCGAGCAAAAACTCCAGTTCGTCCCGCAGACTCTGCAGGATCCAGGGCTCCGGCGCTGCCTGAGCCAGATTGTATATGGCCTCAAACAAATGCATGTTGGAATTGAGCAGCTTGGCCGCACCGGTTCTGTTCTTGACCCAGAAATTGATCCAGTCGTCCCGCAACCAGTCCCGAGCGGCAGAATCGGCGTAACCGCCCTGAGGATACTTCATGTGTCGGTTCAGTAGACTCAGCACCTGCCGGGCCCGGTCCAGCGCCTCTTTAGAACCGAAAACCCGATAGTATTCCGCATAGGAATAGATGAGAAATGCCTGAGCGTATGTGCGCTTTTCCAGCTCAGAAGGCTCCCCCCGACAGGTCACCGCCCAATAGACACCGCCATAAAGTTCATCCCAAAAATGGGACTGGATGTACCGGAAGGCGCGCTGGGCAAGTTCCTGGCAGGCCGGGTACCGCACCATATCCCATGCTCTGCTGTAGGTCCATAACATCCGGCCGTTCAGCACCATGCTCTTTGGACTACTGAGATCCGGCTGCAGGCTGCCGTCTACCCGGCCATAAAACCCGCCATGCACCTGATCAGTCATATATCTGGTCCAAAAGGGGAGGATACAGGTCTTGAGATTGTGCTCCATCCGCGTCCGCAGATCAACGATGATCCTTCGCTCCTCCTGGGTCATTTCTCCTCCTCCCTTCGGAAAAGCCAGCCTACATTCACCGGAATATGGTCAGAATTCTCCGGCGACACATCCGCGTTTTCCACAATAAGTACGGAGGCATCCGGCCCGGTGGCGTGGGTGTGCCATGCACCCCGTCGGACATTATAAATAACACCGGGTTCCAGTTCCACCGCCCGGACGGTGCCGGGTCCTTCATCTCCGCCATCACCGATATACAGCGTGCAGCTTCCTTTCAACAGCACAAATACTTCATCAGAGGTATTGTGTCTCTGCATATCCTCCATGTTTTCCAGGTGGAACTTTGGGGTGTCATTCAGATATGCCACCCGCCAGCCCTCAAAATAAATCTGCGGATGATAGCCGGCATCCTGACAGCGTTTGATCTGCAAAAGCTCTTCATTCATGGGATTCGCCTCCTTGTTTCCCATATCACCAATTGGTAAGGCTCCCGTCGCTGCTGCGGCATACGGGGATGTAGGCACGGCGGAAAGGATACTTTTCCGCTGCCGCCTCATCAATATCGCAGCCGATGCCGGGGCGATCCTCCAGGTAGAGATAGCCGTCACGATAGACCGGTCCGCCGCTCACCACCTGTTTTACCAGCGTGTCAACGGAACCGTCTTCCTGTATGCCGAAATTGTACTCGGATACGTTCAGATGCCAGTTTACGGCGTGAGTAATGGGAGAGACGTCGTTGGGCCCGTGCCACGCAGTCTTAACGTCGTAGGTCTCTGCCAGTACGGCAATCTTCCGTGCCTCCGTAATCCCGCCGATACGGATCACATCGCATCGGATGTAGTCTACCAGCCGCCCCGTAATGGCGGGCAAGCACTCATGCCGACTCTTGTAGAGCTCACCAAAAGCGATGGGCACTGATGTCTTTTCCCGCACCGACCGCAGGCTGGCTATACAGTCCGGTGCCACCGGATCTTCAATAAAGAATGGATCATACGGCTCCAACTGCCGGATGATTCGGATTGCCTGGGCGGGACTGAATCTCTCGTGAAGGTCATAGATGATTCCCACTTCCCGGCCCACCTGCTCCCGGACTCTGATAAAGAATTCAACGGTGTTGTAGATCTCTTCCTCCGGCGTCCAAGGCTCCACTTTTGGCCCGTCTTGTACACCGCCTCCCAAAGTTCCGTTGGCAGCTGGGGCTCCGGCCCGCAGACGGATCACCTTCAATCCCCGCTCTTTCACGTAACTGGCTGCCAGCGCCGCTTTTTCCTCATTGGTCTTGCCCAGCACGTGGGAGTAGCACAGCACCTTGTCCCGCACCTTTCCGCCCAGCAGTCGGTAGAGCGGTTGGCCTGTCACCTTGCCCAGAATATCCCACAAAGCCATGTCCACGCCGCACAGGGCACTCATCACGATATTTCCGCCCCGCCAGTAAGCTCCGCGATATACCAGCTGCCAGAAATCCTCGATCTGCGTGGGGTCACGCCCAATAAGTATTGGCGTCAGGAAGGAGGTAATGAAGTCGGCCACTGTATGCTCCTGGCCGTTCAGGGAAGCATCCCCCACTCCATAAACCCCGCTGTCCGTAATCAGCTTCACAAATAAGTAGTTTTGATTGGGCGAGGTAAGAATCACTTTGACCTGCTCTATTTTCATCGTTAACACCCCTTGCGCGGTTTGTGCGGACCTCTGCAGTGTGTTTGCAGTTATGTTTATCTTTCTAATACTAGAATAACGGGTTTTTTGTGAAATGCAACATAAAAATAGAAATTATTGCAATATTTCTCGTTTTGTCATATTAAAAACGAAAATTTTTCGATTTAAGGTGAGGAGAGGGCCGGTACTGCCCCGAGCGTATACTGTTTATACGCTCCGAGGAGGGACCGGCCCGACAGTCTCGTTTACATACCGGATCACATCATGCAGCAGCCCGTCAAGTGCCTTCAGCACACAGAGAAGGCCCTCACGGGCAAGCCCATCATAGTGAATACCGCAGACCACCGCTGTCCGGCAGCCGCAGATCTGGGCAAGCACAGCCGCCCACTGCTTAGCCACCTCCCGCTCCCGATGACCGGGAAAATCCACCGTCTGCGTCCGGCCATCAGGCTCTGCCACGGAAACCGCGCCAATGTGGCTTTTATCTCCCCCGGCGAGGAGCACAGAAAGGCCGTCGTCCAGCAAAGAGAGCTCAGCCCGGATCTGCCGATCTAAAACCCGGCAGGCAAAGGTCATGACAGGCCCCTCCACTCCCAAGGCAGCTGGCGACCCAGCGGCAGCATCCGGACGATCCGGGCGGCGATCTGGCGGTTTACAACTTCCATGGTACGGGGGTGGTCATACCACGCTGGCACCGGCGGCACCACAACCGCCCCCAGTTCACTGACGGCGGTCAGGTACCGCAGGTGCAGGGTGCTCAGCGGACACTCCCGGGGCATCAAGACCAGAGGCCGGCGCTCCTTCAGCGTAACGTCGGCAGCCCGGAGGAGCAGAGAGTCCGAGTAGCCGCTGACGATGCCGGCCAGGGTCTTCATGCTGCAGGGTACCACCGCCATGCCCACCGCTGAAAAGCTACCGCTGGCCGGGGCTGCGCCCCGATCCTCCTCATCATAGGCCCGGGTGCACAGCCCCTCTAAATCCTGGCGGGTGACACCCGCCTCGTGCTCCAGAGTAGCCAGACCCCATTTGGAACAGATCAGATGCACTTCCAGGTCCTTCTCGGTCTGGAGTTGCTGAAGCAGTTCTATCGTGACCGGTGCGCCAGAGGCGCCGCTCACACCTACAATCAGCCGTCTATTCGCCATGATCACACCTCCGGGAAGAGCTCTGGCACCCAGTGGGCCGGGTCCACATCCAGGAAACGGGCTCGGTGGAACCGCTCCTTCTGATCAAAGGGGGCGGTACAGTCAAACACAGTCTTGCAGGCAATGCCGTGGTCCCGAATGGAAGGAGAGCAACCGGGATCGTTGGAAGGATCCAGAGGATGACAGCGCACACCCGGGATGGTAAGGATATCGGCATCCCCTTGAAACCGGGTGTTCATGGCCCACAGTACGTCGCTCATGTCAAAGGGGTCCACGTCCTCGTCCACCAAGAAGATGTGTTTGAGCTCGGAGAAGGCGGAGAAGGCCAGCAACGCCGCCTGACGCTGCCGTCCCTCGTCAGAGGGCACCGACTTCTTGAATTGCAGCACGGCCATAAATTTGCCGCCGCCAGCACTGGCGCAGTAGACATTCTGCAGCCGCCCAGGCATGGCTTTGTCCACCATATCCAGGATACTGGCTTCGGTGGGGATACCTGCCATGGACACATGCTCCTCGCTGGGGCCAATACAGGTTTGCATGATGGGATCCTGCCGGTGGGTCACCGCCTTCACCTTGATGAGCCAGCACTGGTCGCTGGCCGGGCCGGTGTAGCCGGGAAATTCAGGCATGGCGTAGCCGGTGTGGCTGTTCTGATCCTCCTGGACCCGGACGCCGGGGATTACCTCTCCCTCGATAACATACTCGGCGTTCGCAATGCAGTTCTCCTTTACGGTAAGGCAGGGGGCCAGTTCCACCGCCTGCCCCCGGAGGGCACCGGCAATAGACAGCTCGTTGAAGCCCAGAGGTGTCGTGGGGGGCTCGAAGCAGGAGGCAATCTCAATGGCTGGATCCACGCCGATGCTGATGGAAATGGGAAGACGCTGTCCCAACTGCTCCGCCCGCTCGGCCATGGCGCCGATATGCCGGGCACCGGGAGTAAAAAAGATGGACAGCTCGTCCCGGCCTTGGAGGCACAGCCGGTGGATGGTCACGTCGGAAACGCCGGTGTCTGGATGGCTGGCGTAACACATACCCAGCGTGATGTAGGGCCCCGCGTCATCCGGGGTGTTGGTAGGGGCAGGAACCAACCTGCGCAGATCAAAGTCAGGATCCTCTGCCCGGTGGACTACCTGCTGGCAAAGCGGTGCGCCCCCAGAATTGAGTACCGGCTCCACCGGGTGGTTGACACTGTCCCGCAGTAACTTGCCCAGCTCCTCCGGGCGGCTATCCAACAGGGCCGCTACTCGCCTACGGTCGGCCAGCAGGCCGATGGCCACCCGGGCGCCCGGGTGGCCCTTGATCTGGTTAAACAGCATGGCCGGGCCCGAGCGGGTAGGCCGCATGACAGTGCCGCCTGCCCCCACATGGCGGTAGACCCCGGCCAGCTCTGCCGCCGGGTCCACCTGTACGTCGGTCTCTACCAGCTGTCCTGGTATGGAACGCAGACGCTCCAGCGCGGAGCGCAGGTCATAAACCTGATTACATTCCTTCATGACAGTTCCTCCTTGCTGTTTTCAAATTTGATCCCCATGGGTCTCTCTTGGAACAGGCGGGAATCCATGGTGCGCAGTTCAGGCGCAATCAATGGCCGGAAGCCCATCTGATCCAGAACATCCCGTTGCAGGTCGGCGCCGGGCGCCAGTTCCACCAGCTGGATGCCTCCGTCGGTCAGGCGAAACACGGCCCGTTCCGTAATATAGAGAACCTCCTGTCCAGTCTGCCGGGCGTAGTCGGCGGAAAAGGTCACCTGCTGGACCTTTTCCACAAATTTTACGCCTGCCCCATCCTTTCGGATGCTGAGTTTCCCGTCACCCACCTGAATTTCCGTCTTTCCGGCGGTAAATGCACACATAAAATACACTTTGGGCGTGCTTTGGGAAATGTTAATGAACCCGCCCGGGCCAGTACAGCGCCGGTTGAAGCTGGATACATTCACATTTCCGTTACGGTCAATCTCAGCCGCGCCCAGACAGGTCATGTTTAAACCGCCGCCGTCGTAAAAGTCAAAGGTCTCGCTGAGAGACATAATGCTCTGAGGATTGACCGCAGCGGCAAATCCTACTCCTGCCACCGGCACGCCGCCAATGGGGCCGGATTCCAGGGACAGGGTGGTGTGGGCGATGCCCTCTTCGTTTGCCACCGCGCCCACACCGGAGGGAATCCCGATCCCTAGATTGATCACCATACCGTCCCGCAGCTCCATGGCTCCCCGCCGGGCAATCACCTTGCGGATGTCCAGAGGCAGCGGTTCGATGGCGGCGGTGGGGATGCGGATTTCACCGGACAGCTCCGGACGGTAACGGGGCGTAGCATAGCTCTGAGTGTGAAATTCTGGGCTGGCCTTGATGACATAGTCCACCAAAGTGTGGTGGATGCGCACCTTCTTGGGGTGGAGGCTGCCCCGAGCCACCACATCTTCCACCTGGGCAAACACCTTGCCGCCGCTGTTGTGGACGGCTAGCGCCATCTCCAGCTCCAGTCCGGTGAGGGCCTCGTGGTCAAACGAAAGGCACCCATCCTCATCGGCATAGGTGGCCCGGATCAGGCAGGCGTCTACCGGAAAAGCGGGATAAAAGAGCTGTTGCTTTCCACCGACGTCTATCCGCTCCACCACAGTGCGGCCCTGAGCCCTGGCCCTGTCATTGGCCCGGCAGGCGTCCTGGGTAGCGTCGGCAAAGGTGCCCAGTCCCACATGGGTGAGCACGCCGGGTTGCTTACCGGCAATGGCCCGCAGCAGATGTGCCACCACACCCAAAGGGAGCACATAGGCGGCCAGGCGGTTCTCTCCCACCATACGTCCGATTTTGGGACAGTTGGCCAGGTGGGCCGCAATAAGGGTCTCCATCAGACCGTCATCGCACAGGCGGTTGAGGCCCACATTGTCATCGGTGTTGTTTCCGGTGCCGATGCCGGTAAAGACAGTGAGGGCGGCGGGATGCCCGCAGGTGCGGTGGCGCTGGACCACAGCGTCCAAAAGCTGATCGGGACAGCCATAGGCGCCGAAACCTCCAATAGCCACCGTGGAGCCATCGGCGATCAGGCCGGCGGCTTCTTGTGCTGTAATGATTTTCACGATACTGACTCCTTTATTTATGCCGTGGCAGAATGCCAAAGGGGCGGGACGGCGGGGCCGTCCCGCCCCTTTGGGAGCGTGGGAAGCAAAGGGTTTGAAATACCGGTGCGGTTTTACACCGCGGCCTTTTCCTGCCCGCGCTTAATGCAGGTCTGGATGCTGTCATCCAGCTTGTGCAGCAGAGGCGTAATACCTTTTTTACAAATCAACTGCATGATCACACCCAGCACTGCGGACAGAGCGATAACAGCCAGCAGGCACAGGTAGTACTGACCGGAGGTGGTCACATTCTCCGCACCTACCAGGCCACAGACAATATTAATACAGTGGATGTGAACAATGAAAAAGTACAGGGAAAATTCACCCAGTTTTCCAAAAATGCGTTTATTGAACACCTTGCTGGTGAGGTAATCCTGATTGGCCACAGCGAAGGCCATGGTCACCGCAACCACCAGGTCCACATACATCTCGGAATTGACCCGGCCGCCGTCGGCGGTCTGGGCGATATACAGCCCGTCGATGCCAGCAATGCAGATGTAGATCAGCCAGGCGGCCAGCACCACATGGAGAACAGTCAGCCACTTCTTGCCTTTAGTGCCAATTACCATTTTCCGGAGGCTTTCATAGGGCCGATAGAGGAAAATACCAAGCGCAGTACCCCAGGTACCGAAAGCCAGCGCATTATCAAAGATCCCCAGGAACAGCACGCTGCGGTCATTCATGCTCAGTGAGCCATTCAACGCCCAAACGCAGGGGCAGACGATTACAATAATGGGCACGATCAGGCCTCGGGTCAGATCCTCATTCTTGCACAGCAGATAGTACAGGAAGTAGCCACCCACAAAGATGGCCGAGATGTACCACAGGGGGGAATTCCACTGGAAGGCCCAGCCGGTGTCAGACAGAATGCCGGTGGAGTCGAGACCAAACCACTGCAGCGCGGTGGTATTCAACGCGGCAAAAATATCCTTGACCCCATTGAACTCCTCGCCCACCATGAACAGCTTGCCGTGCCACAGGCCGGTATAAGCTCCGATGAAGCTCATAATGAAACCGAACAGAGTGCCCATAAACAGCGCCGGCCACAGGCCGATGTAGCGGCTCTTCAGGTAGGTAAGCGCCAGCTGGCTGGGCGTCTTGCCCTCGTTCAGCCCTTTGAGTTTTTTGCCCTCATAGGATTTCATTAGAAAATAGCCGGTAAATACCAGAAATACGCCCAATACCGGACCGCTGGTCAGCAACGTACTCTCAGGATAAAAGACTCCGCCAACAAACCGAAACCCGACACTTCCCATGTGCCCCCAACACACAGCCAGTGTGGCAAAAAACCGCCAGAAATCCACGGCGTAGTTACGGGGCTTTTTACCTGCCAAAGTTTCTCCCATAACACTTCTCTCCTTTTATTGTTTTATGCGAAACGGCTCATTTCGTAATTAAATTGTATCAAACACCATTCTCTTTGTAAATATACGCAAAATAAGTTCTACTTTTTTGAGCAATTGGCTGTATTCCTTCTTGCGTTTTGCCCAGAAAGCGCTATAATATTATTGATTATAGAGAAACGAAAGGAGCGCCACCATGGAAAAAGACCGCTACCTGCTCAGTTCCCTCAACAACGCTCTGTGTCTTCTGGACCTGCTGAGTCATGCCAGCAGTCTCTCCTTGGCCGAACTAACTCATTTGTCAGGAATGGACAAAGCCAGTGTATTTCGCAGTCTGTACACATTGGAGAAGAACGGATATGTCCAAAAGCTTCCGGAAGCGCGTTATCGGTTGGGGATGAAGTTCCTCTACTACGGAAACTTGGTGGCGGCACAGCAGGATATCGTGACGGCAGCTCGACCCGCCCTGCAGAATCTGACCCTGCGGTGCAAGCTGGCGGTACACCTCTCCTGCCTCAATCAGGAACGGATTGTCACTATTTGTAAGGAGGAATCTCCCTATGACATTCAGGTAACGGCACGAGTAGGCATGAATGCTCCGGCCTACGCTACCGCCATGGGTCAGGCAATTTTAGCCTTTCTGCCTGAAAAGCAGCTAGACGTTTTACTCAAATACAAAAATCTTTAGTACCCAATTTTTAGTTGCATTCGTCAGCAACACTTATCTTGAAAAGGGAATATATTTTAAAATCAACTGATCTGACCAAACGGATCTGCTTGGTTTGTGTGAATTTACAGACCAGATTATTTTATTAGGTGGGATGCCGGTTACATCTTTGATAACAGTGTGATAAATTCATTTCATAAAAAACATAAAAAGCTGTTGATATCTTTGTTGGTGAGTCCATGTAAATGGTTGAAGAGGCAAATGACGAGAATCGTTGGGGGTACACTCCCCACCTTGCTTGATACAGCTTTGCGTAAGTCCACTTTTACTAGCCAACTTAATGGATCAACTCCGCGTCATAGCAACAGATACCGAGCTTTTCCACGACCTTTTTCCCAATGGTGTGTCCGTCACTGCCAAACTCCCGGCTGATGGCAACAATACGATTTTTTCATATCAGTTCAGTTCCTTCTGTGTTCAGTTTTCCATATGTTTTACAGATGATAAACACTGCAATGAGGAAAGTCAGGACATCGGACACCGGCATGGAATACAAAACGCCGTCCAGTCCGAAAAACACCGGCAGAAGCAGGGCAAACCCCACGCCGAACACCACTTCTCGGAACATGGAGAGCATGGTGGCGGCCAGCGCCTTGCCCACAGCCTGCAAAAAGATAAAGCAAGCCTTGTTCACACAGGCCATAATCATCATGCAAAGGTAGGTCCGGAAAGCCTTGATGGCGAACTCCGTGTAGTAGCTACTCTCATTGGCCGCGCCGAAGATGTTGATGAGTTGCTGCGGGAATCCTTCCGCAAAGAGCAGCGCCACGGCGCCTACTGCCGCTTCCGCAATCAGCAGCCTGGTGAACAGTGCTTTGACCCGTTGGGCCTTCCCCGCACCCATGTTGTAGCCCACGATGGGGATACAGCCAGCGGCCATACCAACGACGATGGAGATGACGATCTGGAAGAACTTCATCACAATGCCCACCACGGCCATAGGGATCTGGGCGTATTCTTCCAGCCCGAAAACGGGGTCCAGGGCGCCGTACTTGCGCAGCATATTGTTGATGGCGGCCATGGCTGCCACCAGGCTGATTTGCGAGAGGAAGCTGGTAATGCCCAGGAGCAGCATCCGTTTGCAGATCTTTCGAGCCAGTCTAAAATCGCCGTGCCCGGGCCGGATGATTCGCATGTTGCAGAGGTACCAGATGGACAGGGCAGCGGTTGCGATTTGACCAAGGACCGTGGCCACCGCCGCGCCCATCATACCCCACCGGAAGTCGAAGATAAAGAGAGGGTCCAGAATGATATTGATGACTGCGCCCAGGAGGGTGGAGATCATGGCAAACTTGGGATTCCCGTCCGCCCGGATGATGGGGTTCATGGCCTGCCCGAACATATAGAAGGGAATGCCCAGGGTGATGCAGAAGAAATACTCCTGGGAGTAGTGAAAGGTCTCCTCATTGACCGTGCCGCCGAACATGGCGATGATGGTGTCAGCAAAAAACAGATAAACAGCGGTCAGCATAAAACTGCTGGCCACAGCGAGAATGACCGCATTGCCGACGCTGTGTTTCGCTTTACTCACCTCGCTTCTACCGAGACTGATGCTGACAAAGGCGCAGCAGCCGTCTCCTACCAGAACAGCAATGGACAGTGCCACTACGGTCAGGGGGAAGACAACGGTGTTGGCGGCGTTGCCGTAAGAGCCGAGATAGCTGGCGTTGGCGATAAAAATCTGATCCACAATGTTGTAAAGGGCGCCTACCAGCAGGGAAATAATACAGGGAATGGCGTATTTCCGCATCAGGCTCCCGATCTTTTCAGTTCCTAAAAACTGATTTGCTGTATCCATGTTTGATCACCTTTCTTTCAAAAAAATAAATGCGCAAGCCCGGATCCGGACTTACGCATTTCTGCTACACGATTCTTGATGGAAACGATTTTACTTAAACATTATATGGCTTTTCTTTTTAGATTTCAAATGTTTTTTGGTGAAAAATTGTTAGGTACTCAAACTATTTCAAAATTGTTTTGACCACACAACAAGCCACAGACGGGGTCGGAATAGCCGGAAGGTTTGCGTTTCAAACATACCGCAAAGCAAGTTATTTGGAAGAAAAATACCTATACACTGTCAAAAAAGATTAGAAAAAATCATTTTTGGTGTTTGACGTGCGGGAGGTCACAGGTTCAAGTCCTGTATCGTCCACCACAAAAACCGCTGTTTTTGAGAGAAAACGGCGGTTTTTCTTAACTTTTTTGCGCCTTTACTCTTTTGCAGAGTGCCTGCATATTTTTTTGACCACATTTCCAGCCACAGACAGGGAAAAATCGCCCTTTGGAAGCACTGCTTCCGAAGGGCGGTTTGCTGTATTCAGCCAGCTTTGCTCGGTGCCGGAAGGGCGGCGATCTCCGACTTCATCTTCTGAATCAGCTCGGCCAGCTTCACCTCGCACTCGGCCTCTGTTTTCGCGTAGACGTTTCGTGCCATGCGCTTCCCGTTGACCTTGGGAGAGTAGCGGCCCTCCCACAGGTGGTCGCTGATCCGGGAGATACACCCGGTGCCCGGCCTGCGGTATCTGCTCTTAACAGGCTGGAAGGCGGTCCTGCTGAACGGTTTCGGTATTTCCTTATGCGGCAACTCTGTTCCGGTGATGGCCCGGTCGATTTTATCCGCTGCCTTCCGCCGCATCTCATCGGTAACATGGGCGTAGACGTTCAGCGTGGTAGCGCTGGACACATGCCCAATGACTGTGGACAAGGTCTTTACATCCATCCCGTGCTCCAGGGCGCTGGTGGCGAAGGTATGCCGCAGATCATGGAAGCGGGCGGCGGGGCAGCCAGCCCGCTTCAGCACGACGGACAGCTTCTTCCGTACCGCGGCGGGGTCCAGCGGGGAGTCCTCCTTTTGGGGAGAGGGGAACATCCACCGGGAACCGACGCTCTGCCGGTGCTGCTCCAGGACCTTTAAGACGGGAGCGGGCAGGAGAATACTCCGACAGGAGGCCCGGGTCTTGGGCTGGGAGACCACCAGCTTCCCTTGGATGCGCTGGACCTGCCGCTCTATCCGCAGAGCGCCGGTGAGGAAGTTCAGGTCATCCCACCGGAGGGCCAGGATCTCCCCCCGGCGCAGGCCGGTGGTCAGTTCCAGCAAGAGCAGCTCGAAGCAGCCGTCCTCCTTGGCCTGGATCAGCAGGCGCTGGATCTCTTCTCCCGTTAGCACCCGCATCTCTTTAGGGTGGGTGACAGGGGCTCTGCAGGCATCCGCGGGATTTTTTAGAATCAACCCCTGTGCCACTGCCTGATCCAGCGCCACCTGGCAGGTCACATGACAGCTCTTTACCATCCGGTCGGACAGTCCCGGACCGTATTGCTCCACCCGCAGGAGCCGTCCTCCCTCCTTCAGCCGGCTGTAGAACTGCTGGAGGTTCGCCGCGGTCAGTTTGGCCAGGGGGATGGCGCCCAACTCCGGAATGATGTGCTGGTAGATGCGGTTTTCATAGTCCGCCTGGGTCTTGGGCCGAATCCTGGGTTTGCACTCCTTCTGATACCAGCAGTCCAGCCAGGCACCGAAGGTCATGTCCGCTTTTGGCTTTTCCTGTTTAGGCTTACCAGGCCCCTGAAGGCCGGCCTTCAATGCTTTCAGTTTTGCACTGCACTCCGATTTGGTCTTTGCCAGTACGTTTTTTGTCTTGGGGAGCCCGTTTTCATCGTAACCTACTACGATCCGGCCCTCCCAGCGGCCGTCTTTTCTCAGGTGGAGGCTGCCGTCGCCCCGTTTCCTTCGTTTTGCCATAAGGTCAGATCATCTCCTAACCACTCCGTTACCACATTTCCAACAATTTCAGCGGCGTTTCGGTGCATATCCCCGGTGACGTGGGTGTAGGTATCCAGGGTGAATGAGGCCTTGGTGTGCCCCAGAATCCCGGACAGGGTCTTGGCGTCCACCCCGGAGGCCAGGGCGTGGGTGGCGAAGGTGTGCCTCAGATCGTGAAATCTGATGCTGGGCAGTCCTGCCTGTTTCAATAGCTCTTTAAGCATTCGGTATGCGCTTCCCGGGTTCACCGGCCGCTCTGGGCGGATAGGGTCAGGGAAGATCCACTGGGTCAGAGCCGCTGTCCTCCGTTTTTTCAGAAGTCGGGTGGTACTGTAAGGAAGCAGAATTGTCCTCTGCCCCGCATAGGTCTTGGTCTCTCCTGCCTTCAGCTCTCCGCCCCTTCGGGCGCAGATAGTGCGGCGCACCTTAAGCGTCCCAGACTCCCCGTCGAAGTCCTCCCACCGGAGCCCGCACAGCTCTCCGCGCCGCAGGCCGGTGGTCAGCTCCGTGTAGAAGAAGTCGTACCAGATGGGGTCGAATTGAATTGCGCACAGGAATTTCTCCAGCTGGTCGTGGGTAAGTACCCGCTTGGGTGTGTTGGGCACGCTGGGCGGAGTTGCTTTTTCCGCGGGATTGAAGGGGATCAGGCCCTCGTCCGCTGCTGTCCTCAGGGCGTGGTGGAGGGTGGTGTGGATCCCCCGCACGGTAGCTGGCGCCAGCCCGGAGTCGCAATTTTGACGCGGGCACCGGCGCCCACGCTCCAAGAGGAGCTGGTACAGCCCCCGGAGATCATCCAATGTTACCTTGCACAGCGGCTTTTCTCCCAAGTACGGCTTCACATGGTTGTCCATATCCCGCCTATACCCCTCCAGGGTATTGGGGCGGACCACCCCTGTCATGTAGACTGTGCTCCACCGGTCCAGCCATTGGGCCAGTGTCATGTTGCTCTGCTCTGTGAGCTCCACACCCTGGTAGGTGTCAATGTTCTGCCGCAGCCTGGTGGTCAGCTCCTTCTGAGTGTCAGCGTAGAGGTAGCGGAAGATGGAGGAACCGTCTGCCTTGTGGCCCACCACAATACGCCCCTCCCAGCGGCCATCCTCCCGTTTCCGAACCATACCGTCGCCGGATGGTCTGCGCTTGCCCATCTGAAATCGCCTCCTTTGCAGCAACACACAATACCACAGAAACAGGAAATAGCCAGGGGCACAGGGCAAAGTTATCAAACTGTTATCATTTGGCCTCTCTTTGTTATAGCGCCGCAAATTCTGAGGCAAGTCACATCCCACCCATATTCATGCCGCCCCAGCCCTGCTCCGGGTGGTCGTCCGGCTTGTGACCCAGAGCGATGCGCTTCTCCTGGAGCTGGCGCAGACGTTTACGGTCAATTTGAATCACTCCAGGGCCAGTTGCAGGCAGGGAGCTCTCCCAAAAGATACGGCTCAAGTGGTGGAGCAGCCGGGTGACGGAGAGCATCACTCCGGGCGGCCGAAGGTTGTTCTGCCGGTTCAGGAAGAACTGAGCATACTGGTTTCCCTGTGCGGCTGACCGCCAGAACCACTGCACCGCCTGCTCCTGGTCACGGGGAACGCACTTCCCCTCCAGGAACAGCTTGCCCAGCATATACTGGGCGAAGGGGTTACCGTGCTCGGCGGATGACTGAAACCAGTGCACGGCCTTCTTGGTGCTTTTGGGGGCATGCTCACCCGTCAGGTATTCCTTCCCCAGCCGATAGGCGGCGTATGTATTTCCCCCTTGTGCGGCTCGTCGCAGCCACCGGAGCCCCTCGTCTGGGTCATGAACCTCCGGATCAGCAGACAGGAGCAGCTTGCCCAGGGCGTACTGGGCCTCCAGCATTCCCTGCGCTGCCGCCAGGGTGAACCACCGCTTTGCCTTTTGGCTGTCTGGAATCAGCAACGGGCCGTCCCGATAGAGCTGGCCCATTACGAACTGGGCGTGGGTATTGCCCTGTTCAGCCAGCCGCTCCAAACGTTCCACCGCTTGATCCCGAGCCTCCAGGGGCAGCCGCCCGTCCAGGAGGAGCCACCGTAGCTCCTCGCACGCGAAGGAGATTTCACGCTCATCCACCTCCTCGTCCCGCTCTGACAACTCCCCATCCTCAAAGGTGGGCTCCCCCAGCTGGAGCCGTTCCGCCTCCCGGATGACGGCGTTCTTGATCTGCCGGAACTCCTTCTCCTGGGACAATTTTTTCTTCTCTCTGGGCTTGTCGTGGTAGTAGCTGTCCACATCACTTTGAAGGAGGCACCACTGGTCGTAGCACACCCGGACCACTGGCAGTTCCTCCAGCTTATCCACGATTTCGTCTACAGTTTTCTTCACCGGCTTTGGCAGGTACCCGTAGGACTTCTTGCCCTTTACGGTTTCCAGCTGTACCACTAACCTCTGCATCAGCACTTCCGCCGCCGGGCAATTACAGATCCCGCTGGACATCTCCCGGGTGAGCTGTGACATGGCCCGCCGCGCCTGCCGTACCAGTTCGTCCCGGGACTGGGATTTTTGCTCGTAGGTGTGGAGCATCTCCTGACGGAAAATCTGGTTGGTGAGCACGGACTTGATCCGCTGGATGCCCTCCCGAGTCAGATAGGCTTCGCCTGGTACGGTTGACCACGCCATCATGTGGACATGGGGGTGCTCCCCCTCATCGTGGAAGGCGGCGTACCAGCGGAAGTGCTCCGGCGGGATGTTCATGGAGGCGGCAATCTCGTGACGGTTGGCCCGGAGTAAAGTACGCCACGCTTTGGCATGATCGTAGCCCAGCCGCGCCGCGTCCTCCCGCTTCATGGAGATAATGTGCGTCCAGATGTTGCCTTGGTAGGAGGACACCTCCGTCATGGCGGCGTCCAGATCCACAACATCTTCGTCACCAAAGAGGCCATGCTCACCTAACCGCTCTGCCCTGGGCCGGGTGGCGATGTACCTGGCGTAGCCATCGGAGGCGTGGACTTCGTCCCAGTGTTCCTCCAGTGCCATGGTGATCAGCGCCGAGGCGTTGGCCTTGTTGGGGCGTTCGGTGTAGTCTGCGTACTCGGAAAGCTCCTTCACACCAGAGAAGTCCTTTGTCAACTTTGCGATCAGCTGCTCCTGCTTGCGGGTGGGCGGACGGCCATCCGGCAGGATCTCCACTCGCTCCCGGGTAGCGATGTACCGCAGGTAGCCGCCGGCACCGCCGCCCTTGATGTAGGGACTCTTGACGATCAGTCCAGCCACTCATCCCCCTCCTCCCACATCTCCTGTGACCGCCCCTTCAGGGATATGCGGCCGTTGGTGGCCTTCACGTTGCGCACGCTCTCCGCCCGCCGGCGGCGCAGTTCCTCCCGGCTGAGCTGGCAGGTGTCCGCCAGGATACCGGCCATCATGTCCGTCTCCACCGCCTGCCGGAAGGCCAGCGCGGCCAGGCGATCCTCCAGCTGATCCAGCCGCCCATCCATGCAGGACTTGATGGAGGCGGGCAGGAACAGTCCGGCGTCGCCGGCGCTGAGATAGTCCAGATAGAAATCAATCGCCCGCTCAATAAAGCCGGTGAGGCTCCGGCTGCCGTCTTCCTGATATCGCCGTTCCAGGAGGGCCTTCTTCTCCGGCGTCAGGTAGAGGGCAAATTTCTCCTTCTTACTCATAAACAGCCTCCTTTCCCGGGGCTGACCCCCGTTTTTTTCTTGTGTCCGTAGGGCCTCCGGCAGAACGACCGCAAACTCAGCTTTCACCTCTGCGTTTGACCCCATTCTACGGCCCCTGAAACTGCCCGCACTGCGGGCAGTTGTGACCGGCAGAGCGGATGACCTGACGCCTGCCTTTATCCTGCTTCGCCCCTCGTCCCCGAAGGGCTTCTGAAACTGGGCCGAACCGCCCCTCAAAACTTCTGGGAGGGGCAGGGCTCTGCCCCTCTCCCAATCGAGGCAAACAGGGCTTACGACGGGGCACACGGGCCATCTCCCGTGTGTTCCTGTACCCAGCGGATGAACTGTTCCTTGGGCACGACCATCCGGCTACCCACCTTCAGCACCGGGAAGCCTGGCTCGTGCATCAGCTCGTATCCGCTGGACGGGGATACGCCCAGCACTTCGGCCACCAGCTTCGCGTTGAGGAACAGCGGCAGGTCATCATAGCTTCTGTACTCAGACGTGATCACTGCGCAGGTACCTCCTTCTGAGAGGCCAGTGCCGCCGTGCGCGTTCTCTGGTTTTGCAGCTCCAGCTCATCCATCTGCATGCGATAGTGGGCACTGACCACCTCGCTGAATGGACAGATGGTGTACATCAGATGCCCGTTCATGGGCCGACCATCTTTTGCACGCATGGTGGTGTACGCCGTGGTGATCAGCCCACGCTCCTCCAGCATTGCCACATACTTGCGCACGGTGTTCTCACTCATGCCCACCGACTTCCCGATGTTCCGGTAACTGGGCCAGCACTGATGAGTCTTCCGGTTCTCCAGATACTTCAGATAACAGTAGACCGCCAGCTCTCCATGTGCCAGTCCCAGAAGGAAGATCTCGTTGGGGAGAGAGAAAAAATGTTTGAATTTCTGTTGACTGTTCCATCTGTGGAAACGCAATGTTCACCTGCTTCCTTTCCCGGCGGAGCAGTCACTCCACCGTAGCTGTTTTGGATACTTCTCCTTGCCGCCGGCCGTACGGCAAACTCATGGTTGACTTTTTCTTCCTTACGATGTAGACTAATTAAAATAAATTTATCTTAATTAGTCCAGTCATAACATAACAGATTTTGCTTCCATTGTCAAGTCCAACTGATGATTGTATAAAACGATTAGTCTATCCGAGGTGACATACCATGCCGGACTATATATTCAAGACGTATCTAGCCGACGGCAGAGAACATTTTCTCTATGGGGAGATGGGGGATAGCCGGGCACAGCTCACAAAAAAAGACTTTCCATTCCCGGAAAGCCTGCTGCGGTTATTGTATCTGGACGTCTGGGCCTATGACGGGCAGATCAAGCAGTTTGACAAACTGCTCATGGAATTGTACCGTACCAGGGAGGAAAAATGTGCCCGGCAGCTTCTTCCGCTTCTGGACGAACTGGCAGAGCTCCATATCTACTTCCAGCTGCTCCGCCTTGACTGGCGGGCGCGGTTCAAGGAAGCCCAGAGGCGGAACTACGAGAATATCCTTGACCTGCTGCCTCACAAGGAGATCACCCACATCCCCAGCAACATCCACGCCATACAGAACCAGGTGCTGGGCCTGATCCAGAAGGCGCTTGACATGGACGGACGCAAGGGCTCTTTGGAGAAAAAGCTGGAGGACTACTACGCCCGGGAGGAGCGGGAACCGCTGAAGGTGTTCCACTTTCACCCCCAGCTCATGGATTTTGAGCGGGTGGAGGGCCAGAGATTTGTGGAGGTTCTGTGTCCCAGGAATATCTACGACCTCATTGACTTCAGCGTGCGGGAATGCCTCAAACAGGAGATCAAAATGCGGGTGTGCAAGAACTGCGGCCACTGGTTTGCCATTACCGGGCGGACGAACGCCGAATACTGCGAGGTGACCCGGGACAGCAAAGGCCGCACCTGCAAGGAGATCGGCGCCATCGCCCTATGGAACAAAAACAAGAGCGAGGACGAGATCTTCAAGATCTACCGCAGGGAGTACAAAAAGCGCTTTGCCTGGATCAAGGGCAAGCGGATCGACCCGGCGGTGTTCTACGAGTGGAGCGCCAAGGCCCGGGAGAAGAAGGACGCCTGTGAGCGTGGCGAGCTGACCCTGGAGGAGTTCCAGGCGTGGCTGAAGCTGTCGTGAGAAGCAGGAAGCCTGGGCTGCCCCAAACAGTCAGCCCAGGCTCTATTGATTCTATGCGGCGCAATTCCTGATAGATTTTGTTCCCTCTTCGGCACTAAAAACAATTCATTGCCCTGTGTGGCTGGGTATGTTATTATGAAGAAAAACTAAAAGCAGTAGATAAGGGCTTTGCCGGATATGCTTGCATGAGGTGGGTGAAAGGAATGCTCAATATTGCAGTCATTGAGGACAACAACCGGGACGCAAAAATACTGGAGCAATGCCTGACCCGGTATGCCTCACAGAATCATCTCCAGTTTCAGATCACGCGCTTTTCCAGCGCTCTGAAGTTCATCAACGCCTACAAGTCCAACTATGACCTGATCTTCATGGACATTGAGATGCCGCTGATGTCCGGCATGGAGGCGGCGAAGGCCCTCCGGCAGATCGACCGGGGTGTGACTCTGGTGTTTGTGACCAACATGGTGCAGTATGCCGTAGAGGGCTACGCCGTGGAGGCATTCGATTACATCCTGAAACCCATCAACGACTATGCGTTTGATCTGAAGCTCAAGCGGATCCTGGCTCATGTGGGTAGCCAGGCAGAGGAGCGGATCGCAATCCGGACGGGGGGAGAAACCGTTGGCCTGCCGGTACGGAAGATCTGCTATGTGGAGGTGGACGGTCACTACCTGAACTGGCACACCCAGGACCAGGTATACCGGTCCCTGGGGACCCTCAAGTCCATCGGGCAGCAGTTGCCTGGGAGCTATTGTGCCATCAGCCGTTGGCATGTGATCAATATGCAGTATGTCAGCAGTGTGGCGGGGGATGATGTGCTGGTGGAAGGTGAGAAGCTACACATTGGCCGTTCCTATAAACAGCGTTTTTTGCAGGCATATGCGGAATATATGGTAGGTGGAGCATAGCAGATGGAAGAATTTATCTTAACATACATAGAAAACCTGATGTGCTGCATCCTGTTTTTTGCCAATTTCCCCCGCAGGAAGCACTTCCCGGCCTGTTTCCTCTCCCTGGCGGCCCTCGCTGGCGGTGTTCTGAGTGTGATCGGCCATGTGCTGTCGGTTTCAAGTTTCCTGGTGTTCATCTACTACCTCCTGGAGTTCTGCGTGCTCCTGGTGTTGTTCCACTTTTGCTTTCAGACCAGTTGGGAGCAGGTCCTGTGCTGCGTCAGTGCGGGGCGGGCTGCCCAGCATTTGATTTACCAGATACTGCAGCTGATTGGACTGGGGATAGACCCCTCTGCGTACGTGCCTGTCAACTCCTGGGGGTACATCCCGGGGGCGATCCTGTCCTATGTGCCGTTCTGCGTGGCCATCTATATGCTTTTTGCCCGGAAGATAGGTGTCTTTGACTTCGACTATGAGAAGGGCGAGTTCCATATGCGGGCGGGCCTGCTCAGCGCAGTCATGGTGCTGGTCTGCGTGGGTATTACCCGGTTGGTGAAAAGCGGCGCAGACCGGACCGAGAGCGCTGTCATCGCGGAGAGCCTGTACGCCATCATCTGCTGTCTGCTGTGCCTGACCATGCTGTTTGAGCTTAACCGCCGGGCCAAGCTGACCAAGGAGATGGAGATGGTGCGCATGCTGTGGAAGGAGGACAGCAAGCAGCTGGCCGAGCGGAAGGACACCATTGAACTGATCAACATGAAGTGCCACGACATCCGGCATAAGCTGGAGGACTACCACCTGTCCCTGACCAACAATGAGGAACAGGAGATCAAATCCCTGATTCAGATTTACGACCAGACCTACCGGACCGGCAACGAGACGCTGGACGTACTGCTGGCCGACCGCATGCTTTTGTGCGAAAAGGACCACATCCAGCTGAGCTTTTTGGGGGACGGGGAGTGTCTGAGCTTCCTCACGGAGTCGGAGATCTTTTCCCTGTTCAGCAACGCGTTGGGAAACGCGGTGGAGGCGTCCCGGAACCTGGATGAGGAAAAGCGCCAGATCAGCGTCATTGTGAAGCGCAGCGGCGATCTGGTGTCCATCAGCGTGACAAACTATTACCAGGGTGAGCTGCAATTCGAGGACGACCTGCCCGTGACCACCCGGCCCGACCCGGAGGACTTCCACGGATACGGCCTGAAGAGTATGCGGGCCATCGCCCGGAAATACGGCGGCCGCCTGAAAGTCAAGACGGAGGACGGCGTGTTCAGCCTGACCATCTGGCTGGTGGACAATCAGGTGCAGTAGAAAACAACAGAATCTCCCGTTTTCCGAAAGAAGGCCCAAGGGCCTTCTTTTTTGCAGTTCGTGCAAAATAGGTGCGGCTTGTGCAGGGATGATTGTGAAGAATAGTTATATTGGGTATAATCAAAACCGGCCAAACGTGAACCGCACTTTCAAGGAAGAAAGGAAGGAGAGTCTCTATGAAGAAGCGCATTGTCCCCGTGTTGCTCACGGCAGCCATGCTCGTCTCCCTGCTGCCCTCCTGCTCCCAGCCGGAGGACATCCCTACCCCCAGCCCCACGGGGGAGGCCGCGGTGGAGGACGGCTACATCCCCGCCCCCTATACCGCCGACGCCAGCCAGTCGCCCATGGAATATGTGGCCCCTGTGTTCTACCACAACGAGGACGGCCCCACCATCAGTGTCACCTACAACGGTGTGATCGCGGAGGGCGGCCAGTACTTCCGCGACAGCGACAACGACCAGGAGCTGGACCCCTTTGAGGACTGGCGGCTGTCCACCGACGAGCGGGTCGCCGACCTGCTGGGCAAAATGACCCAGGAGCAGCGCATCGGCCTGCTGAAAAATCAGCTGACCAGCAACCCGGCCGCCACTTCCGCCGAGGAAGTGTACGATGAAAACGGAGACGTGATCCTGGACCAACTGGTTGGATTCACGGAGGACTCAGAAGCCTATTATGCCACAGAAGTGCTCACCAACTACGTACGCTCCGGTGTCATCCGGCAATATACCGATACGGAGACCGGCGCCCTGTTCAACAACGCCCTGAACATGCTGGCCGAGTATGTGGGCGCCACCAAGGGCGAGGTCACCATCCCCTATATGCTGATCTCCAACCCGATGCTCAGCGGCTACCCCTATGAGATCGGTTTCGCCGCGGCGGTTACCGGTGACGGTAATACCGATGCCCTTCAGGCGTGGGCGGAAACCGAGGCCGCCATCTGGGACGCCAAGGGCATCCACCAGATGTACGGCCCCCAGATCGACCTGGTGACCGACCCCCGCTGGACCCGGAACTCCACCACTTACGGAGAGAACCCGGAGATTATGGCTGACATCGCCACCGCCCTGGTGACTGGTTTCCAACATGGCACCGACGGTGTGCAGCCCGGCGATGTGGCCGTGATCATGAAACACTTCCCCGGCGACGGCGCGGCGGAGAACGGGTTCTCCAGCCACAGCGTTGGTGGCCAGTGGCGCATTTACAGCACCGAGGGCTCCCTGGAAAAGTACCACCTGTCCGGCTTCCAGGCGGCCATCGACGCGGGCGTGACCGGTACCATGCCCAGCTACTCCCGCCCCGCCACTGACGCCCGCAGCCAGCCTCAGACCGTGGACGGCGTCCTGATCCAGCCGGAGGAGCTTGCCAGCGCCTATAACACGACCATCCTCCAGACCCTGCTGAAGGACATCATGGGTTTTGACGGCTTTGTCAATTCCGACTCCGGGATTATCACCCAGGGGATTACCTATGGCGCTGAGGATATGACCCCGGCTGAGCGCTATGCCGCCGTCATCAATGCCGGCACGGATGTGATCGGCGATGAAATGGCCGGGCCTGTTGATTACACCGATGTCACCGAGGCCGTCACCTCCGGCTTTGTCACCGACGAGGCCTTTGACCGCGCCACCACCAACCGCATGAAGTCCTGGATCGACCTGGGCATGTTCGACAACCCCTACCGCGACCCCGCCGAGAGCAAGGCCGTGGGTGAGCAGTACGCCGATACGATGGAGGACTACAAGACCGAGTTCAATCAAAAGTCCGTGGTCCTGATGAAGAACTCCGACAGCGCGCTGCCCCTGGCGGACGCGGGCGACGAGGGCCTGAACATCTACATCCGGAAATTCACCGGCACCGGCACCGATAACACTGTCTCTGAGGCGCTCGCCTTAATGGGCTATACCGGGACGGACGACCACGACACCGCCGGGGGGCTCGCCGCCCTGGGCTACAACGTGGTGGAGGACTATAACGAGGCCGACGTGGCCATCCTGATGGTGGAGCCCGCCGCCCTCTCCTGGAATAACGACTCCCTGCACGTGCTTGACCTGGTGGAGGACCAGGAGTCGCCGGAGTATGACACCACGACCGGCGAAAAGACCGGTGATACGCTTCCCAACACCACTGTGGCCGATATCGACGAGCTCTGGGAGATCGCCGACGCGGTCCACGCCAATGGCGGCAAGGTCATCGGCACCATCGACATCACCAGCCCCTGGATTCTGACCAACCTGGAGCCCTACTGCGACGCCCTGCTGGGCGGGTTCGGCACCTCTACCGAGGCCCTTATCAATGTGATCACCGGCGAGTACAGCCCCACCGGCAAGCTGCCCGTGACCATGGTCTCCTGCTATGAGGTCATCGCCGTGAATGAGGAGACCCTGGAGGATGGCAACACCTATGACATCTGCGTCTCCCCCAACGACGTGCCCGGCTACGACAAGGAGCAGTACATGGATCCCGAGGTGCTGGCCCAGTCCCCCTCCGGCTCCTACGCCTATCAGGACGCGGACGGCAACTTCTACTGGTCTGGCTTTGGCCTGAGCTACTAACCTTCGGGTTCCCCGCTGTCTATTCTCCCCTGTAAGCCGCGAGGGGCAGGCCCTGGCATCACGGGGGCCTGCCCCTCTGTAACTGTCTGCCCACACAACCATACTTTACAAACCCAAAAAGGAGAGCATCACCCATGAAGAAACTGTCTAGCTTGCTCCTGGCGTGCGCCATGCTGCTGGCCTTGGCGGCCTGCGGCGGCACCGCCAATGAGACCCCCGCCGCCGGGACTCCGGCGTCTGAGACCCCTGCCGCGGAGACACCCGCCGCCGAGACCCCCGCGGAATCCGAAGAGCCCGCCGCCGCCCCCGACCCCAGCGCCCCCGTCACCCAGCTGTTTTACAGCAGCGATGTGGCCGAGCTGGAGGGCGCCTGGACCCTGGCCCAGGTGTATGCCAACGGCGAGACCTTTGACGCTGTGGCGGACGCCGCCGCCTTCACCATCACCTTCTCCCTGGACCCCTCCGAGCTGGTGGATCAGACCGCCTATACCCACAACCAGGTCTACAACCTGACCGGCGACCTGACCTTCGGCGTGGCCGCCATCAACGACGCCCTCACCGCCGAGGGCCTGGAGACCGCCTACCGCGGCTCCACCAGCTGGTCCGACTTCCCCCAGGGCCAGGTGATGGCGGAGGGCGAGTTCTATCAGCAGCCCGGCCCCGCCACCATGCGCTTCCAGGACGTGGACGTCTGCGGCCTGTTCCTGGACCAGCTGGCCGCCGGCGCCCCCGCAGACGTGGACACCACCGAGCGGAACCTCATCCTCGGCCTCAACAACCAGGGCCAGCTCCTGCTGGGTGCCAGTGAGGAGCACCTGGAGCGCCCCGGTGAGGAGGGCGACTGGACCTATTGTCTGATCTTCGATAAGGCCGCGTGACCGGTGACCACACCGTCTCACAACCGGCCATTTCCCAACCGGCCAGGAGTCTTCTCCTGGCCGGTTTCCGAGAGGAGCGTTTTTCATGAATACTAGCAAGAAAGCACCCGGCTTCTACGCCGGTATGCTCGCCTGCGTGCTCGCCATTGCTGCCGCCGTCTGCTACGGCGTGACCTTCCCGGGCATCGAGTACAAAGAGCAGGTATTTGACATCCGCATCTGCGTCATTCTGGCAGCCACCGGCATTCTCGCCGCCGTGCTGCTGCTGGCGGGGGAGCGGACTGCCGGCTTTGCCGCGGCCCTCTTGTGCCTGGGCAGCGGCGTGGCCCTGATGCTGTTTATCAACATCGCTATCTGGCCTGTGTCGGATACCATTTACGGCATCGAGCCCTTCCCTCAGGTCACCCAGCTGGTGGTCTGCGCCGCGTTGATCGCCGCCGCGCTGTTGGTGGGCGAGATCGCGCTCTATCTGAGAAAGTACCGGCCCGCCTGACGGGTACAGTGGGCAGAGAGGAGGAACTTCCATGAAATCCTCGAGGAAAAGATTACTGAAGAAAATATTCGCCAATGTCACCGTGGGCCTGCTCATCGTGATCTTCTTCGGCAACAGCATCGCCGGGCAGTTCTCCGGGCAGATCAACAGCTTCCTGGGCACCTCCACCACCCAGATCGTGGGGGATGACGCAGGGGGGTACATGCGCTACTACGAGTCCGAGTACAGCTCCATCGCCGAGCTGAAGGCCGCCGGCCTGGCCAAGGCCGAGGAGGTGGAGGCCGAGGGCGCGGTGCTGCTGAAAAACAACGGCATCCTGCCCCTGAAGAGCCCCGAGGTCTCCCTGTTCGGCGCCACCGCCAACTCCCCGGTCTACGGGGGCACCGGCTCCGGCGCGGTGAACACCGACGACGCCCCCTCCTACGTGGACGCGCTGACTGAGAGCGGCCTCACCGTCACCAACGCCGCCCTGATGGACTGGTACACCGAGGAGGAGTACGGCCGCGACTTCTCCTCCAGCGGCGAGGAGATCAACGAGGCCCGCTGGAACGCTATTGTGGAAAGCGACGCGGCCGGCACCTTCGGCAACGGCGAGGTGGCCATTTTCGTGGTGGGCCGCGTGGGCGGCGAGGCCAACGACCTCAAAAGCACCGGCCACATCGACGGCGGCGCCAACCCCCTGGGGGCCGACGTGAGCGCTAACTCCGACTACCTGATGCTCAACCGCAACGAGCTTGGCATTCTGGAGGGCCTGAAGGCCATGAAGGACGCCGGGGAGATCAGCGGCATCGTGGTGGTGTTCAACAGCGCGAACCCCATCTCGGCGGCTTTCCTGGAGGATGAAGCCTACGGCGTTGACGCCGCCCTCTGGATCGGCTCGGTGGGCCAGACCGGCCTGTACGCCGTGGGCGACATCCTCACCGGTACGGTGAACCCCTCCGGCTCCCTGCCCGATACCTGGTGGACCAACAACCTGCTGGACCCCGCCATGGCCAACTTCGGGGTCTATACCTACACCAACGCCGGAGACTACAGCTACGCATCCAGTCCCTCCAAGTTTACCAGCTATGTGGTCTACCAGGAGGGTATCTATGTGGGCTACCGCTACACGGAGACCCGCTATGAGGACGCCGTTCTGGGCGCCGCGGGCGTGGGCGACTATGTTTATGACGATGTGGTGGCCTACCCCTTCGGCTACGGCCTGAGCTATACCACCTTTGACATGAGCGATATGCGGGTGGAAAAGACCGGCGAGGGTCTCGGCACGGAATACACTGTGACGGTCACTGTGACCAACACAGGAAACACGGCGGGCAAAAAGACTGTCCAGATCTACGCCCAGAAGCCCTATACCGACTACGACCGCCAGAACCAGATCGAGAAGGCGTCGGTGGAACTGGTGGGCTACGGCAAGACCGCCCTGCTGGAGCCCGGCGCCAGCGAGACTCTGAGTGTCAGCGTACCCGAGTACTTCCTCACCAGCTATGACGCACTGGGCACCGGCGTGTACATCCTGGACGAGGGGACCTATTATCTCACCGCGGCCGATAACAGCCATGCGGCCATCAACAATATCCTTGCGGCCAAGGGCTGTACCACCGCCGACGGCATGACCGCCGAGGGCAATACAGCCCTGGTTTACGAGACTTCGTATGACTTTGACGCGGAGACCTACGCCTCCGCCTACGGCACCGGTAGTCAGGTCACCAGCCTATTTGCTGCGGCGGACGTCAACCGCTATGAGGGCAAAGGAGACAACAGCGTCACATATCTCTCCCGCAGCGACTGGGAGGGAACCCTAATGCTCTGGGGAGACACCGATGCCGACGGCGAGAATGACAACTATGTGCGCCTGTCTATGAGCGACCAACTATATGAGGACACCATCCTGGACGGGGCGGACCTCCCCGCCGACGACGGGGACTGGCCCGTGATGGGGTCCACCGATACCAGCTACAACCTCATCCATCTGATGGAGGATGAGAATGGCGAAGCCATCCCCTATGACGATCCCATCTGGGAGGATCTTCTGAACCAGCTGACCTACTCGGATTTGTCCCGCCTGTGTGCTGTGGGCCTGCGGATGACCGTCTCTCTGGAATCCATTGGAAAGCCGGAGACCCTGGATCACAACGGCCCCTCCGGCGTGACACAGCCGTACTCTTCTGGAGCCAATGGTTATGCCAACCAGACCAACGATCCGGACAAGGATATGACCGGGACCTGCTATCCCTGCAACGGCATTGTGGCCGCCACCATGAACGACCAACTAGTGCAGGAGATGGGCGAACTCATTGGGGAGGACGCCATGTGGGCTGGATATGCCGGCATCTACGGCAGTGGTCTTAACATCCACCGCACCCCCTATGCCGGCCGCGTATTTGAGTACTACTCCGAGGATGGCATCCTCACCGGCCTCATCGACACCTATGAAACCATCGGTATCCAGTCCAAGGGTGTCTATGTGTACAACAAGCACTTCGCGCTCAACGAGCAGGAACTGCAGCGGCAGGGCCTGGCAACCTGGTGCAACGAGCAGGCCATGCGTGAGCTCTACCTGCGGGCCTTTGAACTGCCCATCGTAAATGCCGGCGCAAAGTGCGTAATGACCGCCTTTAACCGCATCGGCGCAGTGTGGTCCGGCGCATGTCATGAGCTGCTCACTGACTGGCTTCGGGGCGAGGCCGGTATGACCGGCTTTGCGGTAACCGATATGTACGAGGGCGACTATATGAGCAAGCCCCATGAGGTGCTGGCGGGCAACGACATCCCCGACAACTTCCCCGGCACCACTGGCACAGGTGGAACCACCACAACCACTGGTGATCTGGGTGTCGAGTTTGCCGAATATGGCCCCGATGGGGCCACTCCAAACGCCCCGCTGGCCCGGGCAATGCGGGAGTCCGCCCACCGGCTTCTTTACACGGTGCTCCACTCTCGGGGCATGGACGGCATCGGGGTCCACACCAGCATTGTGGCCGTCACCCCCTGGTGGCAGATGGCACTCAATGTGGCGCAGATCGTGCTCGCAGTGCTGAGTGCCGCCGCTGTGGCGCTGTTGGTCGTGGACATGGTTCCTCGTAAGAAAAAAACCTAAATTCTGTTTGTGGCGGGCGTAGCCGCCCGGAATAGCCACTGCCGACGAGGCTCGGTATTCAACGACGGGCCCTGTATGGCAAATGTGTCAGGAAAGAGGTGAGGAGAAATGACGCGAGCATATATCAGCTTGAACGGGGAATGGACCTTTCACGGGCCGAATGGTAGTGTGGAGCAGGTGAACATTCCCCACACCTGGAACGGAAAAGACGGCCAGGATGGCGGAAACGACTACTGGCGGGGTACCTGTACTTACGAAAAGATCTTCCGCCGGCCGGAGTTTGACCCGGAGAAGCAGCGGGTGTATCTGGAGTTCCAGGGAGTCAACTCGACGGCTGACGTGGAGATCAACGGGAGCCTGACGGTTCACCATGACGGAGGGTACTCCACCTTCCGGGCGGATATCACCGAGATGCTCCAGGAGGAGAACCGCCTCACAGTCCGTGTGGACAACAGTGTGAACGACAGAGTATACCCCCAGAAGGCAGACTTTACCTTCTACGGAGGCATCTACCGGGACGTAGCTCTAATTGTAGTGAGCCAGAACCATTTTGACCTGGACTACTTCGGTGGCAAGGGCATAAAGATCACCCCGAAGTTGGAGAAAGGCTGCGGAAAAATCCGTGTGGAGACCTTTGTGACCGGGACGGGGACAGCGGAGATTGTCCTTTTGGACGCAGATGGAAAACAGGTGGCGTCCGGAGAGGGGCGGGACATCGTTCTGGACATTCCCGATGTCCATCTGTGGAATGGCCTGGATGATCCCTATTTGTACCGGGCCGTGGCCCGGCTTGTGAAGGACGACGAGGTGGTGGATCAGGTGGAAGATCACTTTGGTGTGCGGGTGTTCGAGGTGAACCCGAAAAAGGGATTCTTCCTCAACGGCCGATCCTACCCCTTGCGCGGGGTGTGCCGGCACCAGGACCGGCCAGGGATCGGCAACGCTATTAGTCAGGCTATCCATGAGGAGGACATGGCCCTCATCCGGGAGATCGGGGCCAATACCATCCGCCTGGCTCACTACCAACACGACCAGTATTTCTACGATCTGTGCGACAAGTATGGCCTCATCGTCTGGGCTGAGATTCCATATATCTCGGAGCATATGCCCAACGGCAGAGAAAACACCATCAGTCAGATGACCGAGCTTATCGTCCAGAACTACAACCACCCCTCCATCGTGTGCTGGGGTGTGTCCAATGAGATTACCATCTCCACCAAAAACAAGAGGGACATGCTGGATAACCACAGGGCACTGAATGACCTGTGCCATCGATTGGATCCCACCCGGTTCACTACCTTGGCGTGCTACGCTATGTGTGGCCCATTCAACCGCTCGGCCCACATCACGGACGTCGTATCCTGGAACCTCTATCTGGGCTGGTACGTGCCAGGGCTGTGGCTCAACGACATGTGGGTGAAATTTTTCCACACAGTCTACCCAAACAGGTGCCTGGGCTTTTCAGAGTACGGGTGTGAAGCCATGCCCAACCTCCATGCATCCCATCCCCGCCGTGGTGACCATACGGAAGAGTACCAGTGCGTGTACCATGAATACATGCTACACTTCTTTGACCGGAATCCCTGGATGTGGGGCACCCATGTGTGGAACATGTTTGATTTCGCCGCAGATGCCCGGGATCAAGGGGGGGAGCCCGGGATGAATCACAAGGGCCTGGTAACCTTTGACCGAAAGACACGAAAGGACAGCTTCTACGCGTACAAGGCGTGGTGGAGCAAGGAACCCTTCGTGCATCTGTGCGGGAAACGGTATGTGGACCGGCCGGAGTCTGAGACTATGGTGAAGGTGTACTCCAATCAGCCCTCCGTATCCCTGTATGTCAACGGGAAGCTGTTCTCTGAGCAGCGGGGGGACAAGGTATTTACTTTTCGGATACCTCTGGGCGAGGGCGAAACCCGGCTGGAGGTTCACTCCGGCGAGCTAACGGACAGCGCTGTGCTCCGGCGGGTGGACGGGCCTAACCCGGCCTACACTCTGGTCAAGCATAAAAAAAGCCAGAACTGGGTGTGATCCCGGTGCCCGCCGGGCATGCTGCGATCTTCGTCCCTGTGCGGGCAAAACTAAGATGAAGGAGCTTGAGCTTTTATGAAACAGGATTCCGCGCCTTCTTCCGGGCTGAACCGGGCGAAACCCTATCAACTGGTACTGTTTCCCCTGAATAATGGCGCCACCAATGTCTATTATGTGCTGATCCTGTCTTATGTGGCCACCTTCGGCAGTGCTGTGCTGGGCCTTGCTATCGCATTCGCCTCTATCATGGTGACGGCCATGCGGGTACTGGACGCTGTCACAGATCCTATTATCGGTGCCTTGATGGACAAGACCAACGGAAAATTTGGCAAATTCCGTCCCTTCATGGTGAGCGGCAGCGTTATCATGGCGACATCCGTGATCTGCCTGTATGTGCTCACCCCCTTTGTGCCGACTAACATGATGTGGCTGCGATATGTGCTCTTTGTGGTATTCTACGCCATCTGGGCCATCGGATACGCCTGTCAGACCTCAGTGACCCGGGCGGCCCAGTCGGTACTGACCAATGACCCTAAGCAGCGCCCCCTATTCACCGTGTTCAACACGGTGGGCTCCCTGCTGGGTATGGGCGTTATCCAGTTCCTTGGCCCCATCCTGGCAGGGGATGGGATGCTTGGTGACTATAACCAGACCTGGTTTGCCGTGATGACCCCTATCGGGATTGTAGTCTCGGTGGTGCTCACCATCCTGGCCATCATTGGCATTTGGGAGAAGGACCAGCCCAAATACTTCGGTATCACAGGAGAGAAGACTGAGAAGGTCAAGATCTCCGAGTACTGGGAGATCATCAAGCACAACAATCCCATTCAGCGCCTGATGGTGGCCGGCGCTGGATGCAAGCTGGCCCTATCCATCGCCACCAATATGACGGTACTTATCATGCTCTACGGCTGTATGATGGGCAACTACGACAACCTGTACCTGCCCATGATGATCCTTGGCTATGTGTTTGCGGTTCCCTTCTTTCTGCTGACCGTACGTACCGCCCAGAAGAAAGGCCAGAAGGCATCTCTGGTACGTTATGTGGGCGTGGCATTGGTCTGCTACGTGGGTGTGCTGGTACTGCTGCTGCTGTGGAGGCAGGGGGATCCGGCCTTCAACTTCTCCATCTATGAGGGAACCCTATTCGGGCCGGACTTCAGAATCTCCATCAACCTCTACACGGTGTTGTTCATCCTGTTCTTCGGCATCGGCTATGGAGCCTACTACGCCACGGCAGACATGCCCATACCCATGGTGGCCGACTGCGCCGACTACGAAACCTACCGCTCCGGCAAGTTTATTCCCGGCGTCATGGGCACCCTCTTCGCCCTGGTGGATAAGCTGGTGTCGTCCCTGAGCGCCACGGTCGTTGGACTTGCGGTTGGCTTGATTGGGCTGGATGTGCTGCCTACGAAGAGCACGCCTTACGTGCCTGGTATGAATATTGTGGTCATCGTCCTGTTCTGTATCATCCCCATGGCCGCCTGGCTGGCCACCCTGATTGCCATGCGGAAGTACACCCTCACCGGGGAGCGGATGCGGCAGATCCAGGCGGTGAACGCCGCCCGGAAAGAGGCGGTGGTGAAAGGCATGAGCCTGGAGGAGGCCATGCGCACCATCACCGACGAGACGGTGCTCAAATCATGAAGAATCAGCGGAATCTCTCTGGGAGCAGGCCAACAGGGTCTGCTCCCGAGGGACTGGCCGATACCGCAGAATCAAGGAGAAGGGAGGGGCCGGATATGAAAGGCTTTGTAGAGGATCCGGATTTTCTTCTGGGCACGGGGACAGCCGTGGAGCTGTACCACGGCTGGGCGGAGCGGATGCCCATCGTGGATTACCACTGCCACATTGACCCCAGAGATATCTGGGAGGATCGGCGCTTTGAGGATCTCTCCCAGGTGTGGCTGGGGGGGGACCACTATAAGTGGCGGCTCATGCGCTCCAACGGCGTACCAGAGGAGTTCATCACCGGCGAGCGAACGGGACGGGAAAAATTCCAGAAGTTTGCCGAGACGCTGCCCCGGGCCATTGGGAATCCGATGTATCACTGGTGCCACCTGGAGTTGAAGAACTACTTCGGCTACACGGGTGTCCTGAATGAGGAGACAGCGCAGCGGGTGTGGGATCTGTGCAGCGAAAAACTGCGTAGCGACCCGGGCATGAGCGCCCGGGGGCTGATTTGCGGCAGCAATGTAGCCATGGTGGGCACCACCGATGACCCATGCAGCGACCTGTCCTGGCATGAGAAGCTCTCAGCGGACGGGAGCTTTACGCCCAAGGTGCTGCCCAGCTTCCGGCCGGATCCTGCGGTGAATCTGCACAAGGCGGGCTTTGCCGGCTACCTCCGGAAGCTGGAGGAGACGGTGGGACGAGAGATCACCACGGTGGAGGACGTGCGGCAGGCCCTCAGCGCGCGCATCGCCTTTTTTGACGCCCACGGCTGCCGCTCAGCGGATCACGGCCTGGACTACGTGATGTTCCGGACGGCCAGCGACAAGGCGGCTACCGCCGCCCTGCGCAAGGCCAGGGCGGGAGAACCCCTGACCCGAGAGGAGGCAGAGGGATACCAGACTGCCCTGCTGCTTCACTGCGCCCGGGAGTATGCCCGGCTGGGGTGGGTCATGCAGCTCCACTTCAGCTGCATACGCAATCCCAATACCCGGATGCTGGAGATCCTGGGGCCGGACACCGGCTTTGACTGTATGGCCGTCACAGACAGCTGCTCCGCCACTTACCGCCTGCTGGACGCCCTCGAGCGGGAGGCCAGTCTGCCCAAGACGGTGCTGTACAGCCTCAATCCGGCGGATAACGCCTGGATCGACACCCTGCTGGGGGCCTTCCAGAGCCCGGAGATACCGGGGAAGCTCCAGCACGGCAGCGCCTGGTGGTTCAACGACCACAAGGCGGGGATGACCGAGCACCTGACCAGCCTGGCCAACCTGGGCGTGCTGGGGAACTTCATCGGTATGCTCACCGACAGCCGGAGCCTGTTGAGCTACGCCAGGCACGAATATTTCCGGCGGGTGCTCTGTGACCTGCTGGGCCGCTGGGTGGAGGAGGGGGAGTACCCCCGGGACATGGAAACCCTGGGCGGCCTGGTACAGGATATCTGCTGCCGCAACGCGAAGCGGTATTTCAACCTGTAATTTTTTGAAAAGGAGGAGAGCGGCATGAAGCTCTCATTCCGCTGGTACGGAAAGAGCGACCCCATCCCGCTGGAGTATATCCGCCAGATCCCGGGCATGAGGAGCGTCGTCACCGCGGTGTATGACGTAAAGCCCGGAGAGGTGTGGCCCGAGGAGAGTCTGGCCGGGCTGAAGAAGGACTGTGAGGACAACGGCCTCATTTTCGACGTGGTGGAGTCCATCCCGGTCCATGAGGACATCAAGCTGGGCCGGGGGGATGTGGAACGGCTGCTGGAGGTCTGCTGCGAGAATATCCGCCGTTGCGCCAAGTACGGCGTGAAATGCGTGACCTACAACTTTATGCCCGTTTTTGACTGGACCCGGACCCAGCTGGACAAGAAAGGGGCCGACGGCTCCACCAGCCTGGTGATGTACTGGGATCAGATGAAGGGCCTGGACCCCCTGAGGGACGACATCCACCTGCCGGGCTGGGATTCCAGCTATACTCAGGAGGAGGTGCGGGAGCTTATCTCCGCCTACGGGGAGCTGGGAGAGGAGGGCCTGTGGTCTAACTTGGAGCGATTTTTGAAAAAAGTCATCCCGGTGGCCGAGGCGTGCGGCGTGAAAATGGCAATCCACCCCGACGATCCCCCGTATCCCATCTTCGGTCTGCCCCGCATCATCACCTGCGAGGCCAACCTGGATCGGTTTTTGAAGCTCATTGACAGCCCGGCCAACTGCCTGTGCCTGTGCACCGGCAGCCTGGGCTGCGCGAAGAGCAACGACGTGGTGGCAATGGTGCGCAAATACTCCGCCGTGGGCCGCATCGCCTTCATGCACATCCGCAATGTGAAGATCCTGGAGGACGGCTCCTTTGAAGAGCGGGCCCACCTGTCCTCCTGCGGCAGCCTGGACATGTACGAGATCGTGAAGGCCCTGGTGGAAACCGGGTTCGACGGCTATGTCCGCCCGGATCACGGCCGCATGATCTGGGGGGAGACCGGCAAGCCGGGGTACGGGCTGTACGACCGGGCCTTGGGCGCGGCCTACATCAACGGCCTGTTTGAGGCATGTGAAAAGGCAAACCGATAACCTTTTTTGAGAAAGGGGCTCTGAACAATGATAGAACTTCCTCTGAGCGTAGACTTTACCGGCAAGGTTGTGGTGGTCACCGGCGCGGGCGGTGTGCTGTGCGGCGAGATGGCCCGGGCCTTTGCTCAGGCGGGGGCCAAGGTGGCCGCTCTGGATCTGAACGAGGAGGCGGTGAAGGAACTCTCCGGCACGTGCAGAGCCGAAGGCCTTGTCTGCGAGGGTTACAAGGCTGATGTACTGGATCCGGAGGCCCTGACTGAGGTTCACGCCCAGGTGTGCAAGGAGCTCGGGCCCTGTGACATCCTTATCAACGGCGCCGGCGGAAACAATCCACGGGCGACCACGGACAATGAGTACCAGCACGAGGCCAAGCCCGGCCAGAAGACCTTCTTTGACCTGGACGCCAGCGGAGTGGACTTTGTATTTAAACTGAACTTCCAGGGCGCCCTGCTGCCCACCCAGGCCTTTGCCAGGAATATGGTAGAACGGGGGAGCGGATGTATCCTGAACATCTCCTCTATGAACGCATACACCCCGCTGACCAAGATCCCGGCCTATTCTGGCGCCAAGGCGGCCATCAGCAACTTCACCCAGTGGCTGGCTACCTACTTTGCCGGCACCGGCATCCGCTGCAACGCAATCGCTCCCGGCTTCCTAGTGTCTAACCAGAACCGGAAGCTCCTCTTCAATGAGGATGGCACCCCCACCCCCCGCACCGCCAAGATCCTGGCCGGTACCCCTATGGGCCGGTTTGTGGAGAGCAGCGAGCTGCTGGGCGGCGTGTTCTTTCTCTGCGACGACAGGGCGGCCAGCGCCATCACCGGCGTGGTTCTGCCCATCGACGCGGGCTTTGCCGCCTATTCCGGCGTATAACCATGGGCAAGCGCATTCTGACCGTCGGCGAGCCCATGGGCCTGCTCATCGCCCAGGAAGAGGGCGGATTGGACGAGGTCAAGCACTTTACTTCCGCCATCGCCGGGGCGGAATTTAACGTGGCCGTGGGCCTCACACGTTTGGGTCATACAGTGGGCTATCTCACCCGGGTGGGAAGAGATCCTTTTGGTCGGCAAATATGCCGTTATATGGAGGAGATTGGACTGGGCACCGCTCTTGTACAAGTGGATCAGAGCCGGCGCACCGGGTTCATGCTCCAGAGCAGAACCAGCCGGGGTGATCCGGACATTTACTACTTCCGCGCCGGTTCCGCAGCCAGCGCGCTGAGTCCGGCGGATGTGGCTGGGCTTGACCCGCGGGAGTGGGACGCAGTGCATCTGACTGGCATCCTGCCTGCCATCTCCCCTACAGCACTGGCGGCAAGCTACATGCTGGCAAACGAGGCCCGAAGAGTGGGGGTTCCGGTCTTTTTTGACCCGAATCTGCGGCCCCAGCTCTGGCCCTGCCGAGCGTCCATGGTGGCCGAAGTCAACGCCCTGGCAGCTCTGGCTGACTACGTCATGCCAGGGGTGGGAGAGGGGGAGATCCTCTGCGGCTCCAGGGATCCTGGAGAGATTGGCCGGTTCTACCTGGAGCGGGGCGCCCGGGCGGTTATCGTCAAGACGGGAGTGAATGGGGCAGAGACCTTCACCGGGGCCGGCTCCTTCCGTACCCCGGCGTACCGGGTGGAAAAGATCGTGGATACAGTAGGGGCTGGGGACGGTTTTGCGGTGGGAGTGGAGAGTGCTCTGATGGAGGGCTTGTCGTTGGAACAGGCTGTGGAACGGGGCAGCGCCATTGGTGCCATCCAAATCACATATGCCAGTGACAATGAGGGCCTCCCCACCCGGGATGAGCTGGAGCAGTTCATGGCCCGGACGCCTCGATACGACAAGGCTGACAGGTGAAACAAACAAATAGAGGGAATGAATCATGAATCAGATCATTGAACAGATCTCGCGCATCGGTATTGTGCCGGTCATCGCTATTGATGAAGCGGAGATGGCAGTTCCCCTGGCCAGGGCGCTGGTGGCAGGCGGCCTGCCTGCCGCCGAGGTGACTTTCCGCACCGCCGCAGGGGAGGAGGCCATCCGCCGCATTGCTACTGAGATACCAGAAATGCTGGTGGGTGCCGGTACCGTTCTGACCACAGGCCAGGCCGACCGTGCGATTGCTGCGGGGGCACAGTTCATCGTCAGCCCGGGTTTCAACCCCGCTGTCACCCGCTATGTCATTGACAAAGGCGTTCCCATGATGCCTGGAACCGCCAGTCCCGGCGAGATGGAACAGGCCATGAGCATGGGGCTGGATGTGGTGAAGTTTTTTCCCGCAGAGCAGAACGGCGGCGTGGCAAAGCTGAAAGCCCTGGCCGGCCCCTATACCAATCTGCGCTGGATGCCAACCGGAGGCGTGAATACCAAGAACCTGATGGACTACCTGAGCTTTGATAAAATCGTGGCCTGCGGCGGCACCTGGATGGTGAAAAAGGACCTGATCCAGGGTGAGCGGTGGGACGAGATCACCCACATCTGCCGAGAGGCGGTCCAGACCATGCTGGGCTTTGAGTTGCAACACGTGGGCATCAACTGCGATAACGAGGCCGAGGCGGAAAAGACCGCCAGAACCTTCTGCGCGCTTTTCCAGCTGCCCTATAAGCTGGGCAGCTCCTCTGCCTTTGCCGGCAGCGCCGTGGAGTGCATGAAGCATCCCTGCCCAGGGAAGCACGGACACATTGCCATCGGCACCAACAGTGTGGACCGGGCCATCTACCACCTAAGCCTCCAGGGCGTGACCTTTGATGAGTCCACCCGTAAGACCGATGGAGCGGGTAGAACCAGGGCCATCTATCTGGACGGTGAGGTGGGCGACTTTGCTCTACAGTTGATACAAAAATAAATGTCAAACGGCAGAAATATAGATTGGTCAGGAGAAATGATTATGGCTAGAGTCGTCACCTTCGGCGAGCTTATGGTTCGCTTACAACCCTATCACTACGAGCGATTTGTCCAAACCGACCGCCTGGAGTTTACATTCGGCGGAGGAGAGGCCAACGTGGCTGTCTCCCTGGCCAACTACGGAGTGGATGCGGCCTATGTCACCAAACTTCCCACCCACGTGATTGGCCAGGCGGCGGTTAACTCTTTGCGCAGGTACGGTGTGGATACCACCATGATTGTCCGCGGCGGAGAGCGGGTGGGTATCTACTACAACGAGAAGGGCGCATCCCAGCGTGGTAGCATTTGCATCTACGACCGAGCCCACTCCGCCATCCAGGAGTCCCAGCCCTCCGACTTCGACTGGGACAAGATCTTTGAGGGCGCGGAGTGGTTCCACTTTACCGGCATCACCCCGGCCCTGGGGCCCAATCTGGTGGAGACCTGCCGTCAGGCCTGTAAGGTCGCCAAGGCCCGAGGGATCAAGATCTCCTGTGACCTGAACTATCGTGGCAAGCTATGGACCCGCCAGCAGGCCAAAGAGGCCATGACTGATTTGTGCCAGTATGTGGACGTGTGTATCTCCAATGAGGAGGACGCCAAGGACGTATTCGGCATCGAGGCCGAACGCACCGATATCACCGCTGGCACGTTGAATCATGAGGGCTATAAGTCCGTAGCTAAACAGCTGGCTGATAAATTCGGCTTTGAAAAGGTTGCTATTACTTTGCGGGAGTCCCACTCTGCCTCGGACAACGGCTGGAGCGCCATGCTCTATGATGTGTCCGGTGATGAGTACTGCTTCTCCAAGAAGTACGACCTGCACATCGTGGATCGAGTGGGCGGCGGAGACAGCTTCGGCGGCGGGCTGATCTATGCCCTGCTCAATGGCAAGTCCACCCAAGAGGCGGTAGAGTTTGCCGTGGCGGCCTCCGCCTTAAAGCACGCGATTGAGGGCGACTACAACATGGTCACTGTGGCCGAAGTGGAGAAGCTGGCTGGTGGTGACGGATCTGGCCGCATCCAGCGCTAAACTGCCAGATGGGCTGACTGTGTATGCTCCACAATTCAATTCGTTCTCTACAGTGAGAATCTTCTGCTCTAATATATTTTCATACGCAGACAAGGGGGAGCCCCGCCGGTACCGACGGGGCTTCTCCAATTAGCGTCCACACGGCCGTTCCTTGTTTATTGCGGCGCAGTTTTTGCGCTGCCCGCATCATTTTGATTGACGAAAAGAGATAAGACCGCTATAATAATGAACAAATGACGTGATGAAATGATAATTGCTCTATTGGGCCTGACTTGGGCAGATCCAGTTATTCCGTTCACCCGGTCACAATCGAAGTGCCTGCCTTCTCGGCTGGTTTGACCACATAGTTAGCCACAGCCGGCGGCGGAACAGGCGGAAACCTTGCATTCAAAGAGTGACGGAAAGTATGCGGAATAGAGCAGATAGGCCTATAAATCACTAAAATAGATTAGAAAAAATTCGGTGCTGGCCTTGACGTGCGGGAGGTCACAGGTTCAAGTCCTGTATCGTCCACCAGATTAGCGGGGGACATGACCCACAGAGGTCATGTCCCCCCTTATTGTTTCGCGTGGAAAGAGCCGCCCCGATGGGCGGCTCTTTCCACGTCCGTTCACGCGCGCCGGGCGGCCATGTCCACGGCCACCTCCAGGGCGAGGGTGATCATCTGGGTGAAGGAGGTCTGGCGCTCGGTGGTGGAGAGGGCCTCGCCGGTCAGCAGGTTGTCCGAAACGGTGCAGACGGCCAGAGCCCGCTTGCCGGCCTCCGCCGCGTTGCAGTAAAGGGCCGCGCTCTCCATCTCCACGGCCAGCACGCCCAGCCGGCCCCAGGCCAGAGTATCCTCCGTACGGCGGTAAAAGACATCGGAGCTGAGCAGGTTGCCCACGGCGGTCTCCACGCCCAGGCGGCGGGCCGCCGACACGGCGCTCTCCAGCAGCGTAAAGTCCGCGATGGGAGAGAAGGTGCCGTCCAGCCCGTACTGCCTGGGGTAGTTGGAGTCGGTGCAGGCGGCCTGGCCGAGCACCACATCCCGCAGCTTCAGCCGGGGAGAGATCGAGCCCACGCTGCCCACGCGGATGATGTTGTCCACGTCGTAGGTGTGAAACAGCTCGTAAGAGTAGATGCCCATGGAGGGCATGCCCATGCCTGAGGCCATGACGGACACAGGCGTGTCCCGGTAGGTACCGGTATAGCCCTGTACGCCCCGGACATTGTTGACCAGTTTGGCGCCGTCGAGAAAATGCTCCGCGATGAATTTGGCCCGCAGTGGGTCTCCGGGCATCAGTACGGTCTTTGCAAACGCCCCCTGGGCGGCCTCATTGTGTGGTGTACCCATCGTTCTTCCCCCTTATTTCTGGTGGTTCTATTATAAGCGGCCTAGCCCTTCTTTGCAAGGCGGAGGAGGAAGCTCAGTTGACATTGGGGCGGGATATCATTAAAATAAGAGGGCCATGCCGGCGGCGCGGCGCACGGCTCGACCGGATATGACAATCGACCTGCAGAGAGGAGTCGTCAAATGAAGCAAAAGAGGTGGAAAACGGACGGATATCTGAGGATATTCGCCTCTTATTACCGGCCCCACTGGAAGCTGTTTGCACTGGATATGGTGTGTGCCCTGTGCATCTGCCTGGTGGACCTGGCCTTCCCCATCGTCTCCCGCTTTTCCATGCAGACGCTGCTGCCCGGACAGATGTTCACGGCGTTTTTCGTGGTAATGGCGGTGCTGGCCGGGGCTTACGTGCTCAAGGGGTGCTTTTACTATATCATCACCTACTGGGGGCATCTGCTGGGGGTACGGATGGAGGCCGACATACGGCGGGATCTGTTCTCCCACATGCAGGATCTGTCCTTTTCCTTCTATGACAAAAACCGCACCGGCCAGCTCATGAGCCGGGTCACCGGCGACCTGTTTGAGATCACCGAGCTGGCCCACCACGGCCCGGAGGATCTGTTCATCTCCTCCATCACCATCCTGGGGGCCTTCTGCGTCATGCTCACCATCCGGTGGGAGCTGGCCCTGATCGTATTTGCGGTAATCCCCCTGTTCATCCTGTTCACCACCCTGTGCCGCAAGCGGATGATGCGAGCCTCCACTGAGGTGAAGGCCAAGCTGGCGGGCATTAACGGGGAGGTTGAGTCCTCCATCTCCGGCATGCGTACCGCCAAGGCCTTCGCCAACGAGGCGGCGGAGAGCGCCAAATTCGACCAGGCCAACGACCAGTTCCGGGGGGCCAAGCGGGGCTACTACCGGGCCATGGCCTTCTATCAGTCGGGTATGGAGTTCTTCATGGGCATCCTGTCCGTGGTGGTCATCGCCTTCGGCGGATTCCTGCTCATGCGGGGGCGGATGGATCTCATCGACCTGACCACGTTCTTCCTCTACATCTCCACCTTCATCACCCCCATCCGAAAGCTCTCCGCCTTCGTGGAGCAGTTTATGCAGGGCATGGCGGGCTTTAAGCGGTTTGTGGCCCTGATGCGGGTGGAGCCCGACATCCAGGACGAGCCGGACGCCCAGGAGCTCACCGACGTGAAGGGGGACATCCGGGTGGAGGACGTGACCTTCCGGTATGAGCCCTCCGATCCGCCGGTGCTGGAGCACGTCACCCTCCACGTCCGGCCCGGCGAGACTGTGGCGGTGGTGGGCCCCTCCGGCGGCGGCAAGTCCACCCTGTGCCAGCTCATCCCCCGGTTCTACGATGTCACCGGGGGCCGGGTGCTGGTGGACGGAAAGGACGTGCGCACCCTCACCCAGCACTCCCTGCGGGCCAATATCGGGATCGTCCAGCAGGATGTCTTTCTCTTTGCCGGCACCATCTACGACAACATCCGCTACGGCCGGCCCGACGCCACCGAGGCCGAGATCGTGGAGGCCGCCAAGCGGGCGGAGATCTACGACGACATCCTGGACATGCCCGACGGCTTCCAGACCCAGGTGGGCGAGCGGGGCGCCATGCTCTCCGGCGGCCAGAAGCAGCGAGTGTCCATTGCCCGCATTTTCCTAAAAAATCCGCCCGTTCTTATTCTGGACGAGGCCACCTCCGCCCTGGACTCGGTCACCGAGGCCCGCATCCAGTCCGCCTTTGACGAGCTGGCAAAGGGCCGCACCACCCTCATCATCGCCCACCGCCTGTCCACCATCCGCTCTGCCAGCCGTATTCTCGTCATTGACGGCAACGGCATTCAGGAGGAGGGGACCCATGAGGAGCTTATGGCCAAGGGCGGAGAATACGCACAGTTATATCTTGCGCAGAAATCGGTATCTGTATAGTATAACCTCCCAAAAACGGGACGGCCCTGGCGGGCTGTCCCGTTTTTTGTGCTGCCGTACATAAATGGGGCTTGCAAAAATCGAACAAATGTTGTATACTAAAATCGAACGAAAGTTCTATTTAACCCATTGGATCTTTTTTTCGACCCAGCCCGGTCTATGGGACAGAGCATGGAGTAAAATCGGTTTGTCAACTGGAAAACCGATGCAGGAGGGAACGACATGGAGACCATCTATTACAGTCTGGATGCCAAACGACTCACTGTCTGCGGAGAAGCCGCGGGCCGCAGGGCCAGCGGCGGGCAGGAGACGGTCTGCTATGCCTTTGTCCCCCGGCCCCGCCGCCCGGTGACGCCTGCGGGCGGGAAGGTGGTGGATTTCACCGCCTACCGGCAGGCCGCCCACCCGGAGGAGTATGCCCCGCGGGAGGAGGCGCCCGGCCGGCCCCGGCCGGTCCGGCGGCGGCGCACGCTGGCGCTGACCGTGGATCTGGCGGCCACTGGCGCGGTGGTTGTGCTGCTGGCGGCGGTGGTGCTGCGCTTTTTCGCGGGATAGAACCGAAAAATTGCCCCGGTGCGGCTCTGCGCACCGGGGCAATTTTGTGCAGAGGGAAAAATATGCAGAAGACTATTGACAAATTGAGTTAGCGGGTGTAAACTCAATTTGTTTTAGGCGGTTAGCATTAGCTAACCGCCTGATAAAAGAAAATTGGTTAGCAGAAGTTAACCTGTAAGGGAGAGAAGCCACGATGATGCCTCTGACGCTGGCAAAGCAGGGCGAGACGGTGACCATTCGGAAGATTACCGGGAAGGATGAGATCCGCCAGCACCTGGCCGAGCTTGGATTTGTGGTGGACGGAACGGTTACGGTGGTCAGCGAGCTGGGCGGCAACTTGATTGTGCAGGTCAAGGACAGCCGCATTGCTCTGGACAGGACTATGGCCAACCGGGTTATGATCTGAGGAGAGGAGACAGAACATGAAGACACTGCGGGATGCAAAGGTAGGAGACACTGTCACGGTGGTCAAGCTCCACGGTGAGGGGGCGGTCAAGCGCCGGATCATGGACATGGGGATCACCAAGGGCGTGGCGCTGCACGTGCGCAAGGTCGCCCCTCTGGGCGACCCCATGGAGCTGAACGTGCGCGGCTATGAGCTGAGCGTGCGCAAGGCCGATGCGGAGATGATCGAAATCGCCTAGGGGGAGCGCTTCCCCGGATACGGCCGCGCCGCCAAAGGCGGCACAGCGGAGCGGTACTGCATCTGTGAATTAGTTATATCAAACTCGCAGAAAAGGAAGGGACTGAGAGATTATGGAGCTTAAGATCGCGCTGGCGGGGAACCCGAACTGCGGCAAGACGACGCTGTTTAACGCCCTGACCGGTTCAAACCAGTACGTGGGCAACTGGCCCGGCGTAACAGTGGAGAAAAAGGAAGGCAAGCTGAAGGGCCACAAGGAGGTGGTCATTCAGGACCTGCCCGGCATCTACTCGCTGTCTCCGTACACGCTGGAGGAAGTGGTGGCGCGGAGCTATCTGGTGGGTGAGAAGCCGGACGCGATTCTGAACATCGTGGACGGCACGAACATCGAGCGCAACCTGTACCTGACGACGCAGCTCATCGAGCTGGGGATTCCGGTGGTGGTTGCGGTCAACATGATCGACCTGGTACGGAAGAACGGGGACAAGATCGACCTCGGCAGGCTGGGGGAGGCCCTGGGGTGCGAGGTGGTGAGCATGAGCGCGCTGAAGGGCGAGGGCGGCATGACCGCGGCGGAGAAGGCCGTGGCGCTGGCCAAGTCCCACCGGGCGGGTGAGCTGCCCCACGTGTTCACGGGCAGCGTGGAGCACGCCATCGCCCACATCGAGGAGTCCATCGCGGGGCTGGTGGACGACCGCTACCTGCGTTGGTACGCCATCAAGGTGTTTGAGCGGGACGACAAGGTGATGGCCCAGTTGAATCTGACGGGTGAGCTGAAGGCCCACCTGGAGGCCCACATCGCCGACTGCGAGAAGGAGCTGGACGACGACGCGGAGAGCATCATCACCAACCAGCGGTACGCGTACATCAACGGGGTTGTGAACAAGGCCGTGAAGAAGAAGGCGGCGGCCCACAGCCTGACCACCTCTGACAAGATTGACCGGATTGTGACCAACCGGATTCTGGCCCTGCCGATTTTCGCGGTGGTCATGTTTGCGGTGTACTATGTGGCCATCGGCACGGTGGGCGACTGGGTGACCGGTTGGACCAACGACGTGCTGTTCGGCGAGATTGTGCCGCCGGCGGTGAGCGGCTGGCTGGAGGGCATCGGCACCGCCCCCTGGCTGCAGGGGCTGATTGTGGACGGCATCATTGCCGGCGTGGGCGCGGTGCTGGGCTTCGTGCCCCAGATGCTGGTGCTGTTCCTGATGCTGTCCATCCTGGAGGATGTGGGCTACATGGCCCGCGTGGCGTTCATCATGGACCGTATCTTCCGCAAGTTCGGCCTGAGCGGCAAGAGCTTTATCCCCATGCTCATCGGCTCCGGCTGCGGCGTGCCCGGCGTCATGGCCTCCCGTACCATTGAGAACGAGCGCGACCGCCGGATGACGGTCATGACCACCTGCTTCGTGCCCTGCGGGGCCAAGATGCCCATCATCGGCCTGTTCGCCGGCGCCCTGTTCGGCGGCAGCGGCCTGGTGGCGGTGTCCGCCTACTTCATCGGCGTGGCGGCCATCATCTTTTCCGGCATCATCCTGAAAAAGACCAAGGCGTTTGCAGGCGACCCCGCCCCCTTCGTTATGGAGCTGCCCGCCTACCACGTGCCCTCTGTGGGCAACGTCCTGCGGGCCACTTGGGAGCGCGGCTGGTCCTTCATCAAGCGGGCCGGCACCATCATCCTGGCCTCCTCCATCATCCTCTGGTTCCTCCAGGGCTTCGGCTTTACCGAGGCGGGCTTCGGCATGGTGGAGGACAACAACACCTCCCTGCTGGCCTCCATCGGCGGCGCGGTGGCCTTTCTCTTTGCACCCCTGGGCTTCGGCACCTGGCAGGCCACCGTGGCCACCGTTACCGGCCTCATCGCCAAGGAGAACGTGGTGTCCACCTTCGGCGTGCTCTTCGGTCTGGGCGCCGATCTGACGGAGGAGGACCCCGGCCTGCTAGCCGCCGTGGGCACCCACTTCACCGCCCTGAGCGCTTACAGCTTTATGATCTTTAACCTGCTGTGCGCCCCCTGCTTTGCGGCTATGGGCGCCATCAAGCGGGAAATGAACAACGCCAGGTGGACCCTGGGCGCCATCGGCTATATGTGCGGCTTTGCCTATGTGGTCTCCCTCATCGTCTACCAGCTCGGCGGGCTTATCACCGGCGAGGTCTCCTTCGGCATCGGCACCATCGCCGCCGCCGCCGCCCTCGTCGGCCTGGTCTACCTCCTTGTCCGCAGAAACAAGTACGACGAGAACACCCTCTCCATTTCCGCCGTCGCCGCCGCGGCCAAGTAAGGAGCGCCTATGAATGCACCAACAATTATCATTGGCCTGATCATTCTGGCCGTGTTTGCGGCCATTGTGGGAAAGGGCATTTACAACCGCCGCCATGGCAAGAGCTCCTGCTCCTGCGGGGGCTCCTGCGGCGGAGGGTGCGGCCACTGCGCCTCGTCCGGGCTGTGCCACCCTGAGAAGCAACCGCCGACACGCCGGGGCGCGGCTGGCGCCCCTTAGCAAGGAGTAAGAAATGGAGCTGACCAATACCAACGTACGCTATCTTTTGACCATCTACCACCTCTCGCAGGCCCGGCTGGAGGTGTCCTCCAAGGATATCGCCCAGACCCTGGACGTGTCCCGCGCCTCCGTCACCAGCATGATGTCCATTCTGACAGACAAGCGCCTGGTGACCAAGGAGCGGTACGGCAAGGTACACCTGACCGACGACGGCTACCGGTGGGCCCGGGTGCTGGCCAGCCAGACGGACAAACTGGCCGAGACGCTGCAAAACCGGATGGAGCTGTCCTATGAGGAGGCGTGGAAGGCCGCCTGCGCGGCAGTCTCCGAGCTGCCCCGCCACTGTTTTGAGCCCATCCATGTTCCAGACAGACAGAGAAAGGAAGTTTTCCAATCATGAAGTGGTATCAGAATCCGAAGATCCTCTGCTTTGCCGGCGGCGTGGCCGCCGCCCTGGTGGGAGCCAAGGTTGCCAAGTCCCCCAAGACCCGTGAGCTCTGCGTGGCCGGCATGGCCAAGGGCATGAAGCTCCAGCAGGACGCCAGGGTGACCCTCCAGAACATGAAGGAAGACGCTCAGGATCTGTGTGCGGAGGCCAAGCAGAAGGCGGCCCAGGAGACCGCCGAAGAGGCGTAACGCAGCCATGAGATATCGCATCGCATACGACGAGCCCGGCCGCCTTCGGGTGCGCTTCGGCCCGGATGCGTTTACCCAGGAGCAGGGCTACGGCATTGCCGCCCTGCTCCTGGGCCGTCCGGGCGTGCGGGAGGCCGTCACCTGTGCGCTCAATGGCAGCGTGCTGGTGTGCTACGAGGGGGAGGGCCGGGCGGAGGCCCTGGCAGTACTCCGGGGGCTCCGGCGGGACGCCCTGCCGGTGGGGACCGCCGCCGACGATGACCAGCTCCGCCAGGTGGACAGCCAGTTTCTGGGCCGGCTCCTTTCCATGGCCGCCCGCCATTTCCTGAAAAAGTGGTTTCTTCCCTTCCCTGTCCGCTGCGCCGTGACTCTGTGGAACGCGGCGGGCTACTGGCGGGAGGGCCTGAGAAGCCTGGGCGGGGGGCGGCTGGACGTGGCCGTGCTGGATGCGGCCTCCATCGCCGGAGCCATCGCCCGGCGGGAGTGGTCCACCGCCGGCTCGGTCATGTTCCTGCTGGGCCTGTCCGCCCTACTGGAGGACTACACCCGCAAGCGCACCCAGACCACCCTGACCCAGAGCTTGGCCATCCACGTGGACACCGTGTGGCGGGTGGCGGAGGACGGCTCCGAGGAATCCATCCCCATGGGCCGCCTGGCTCTGGGGGAGCGTATCCGGGTGCGCTCCGGCGCCCTGATCCCGGTGGACGGCACTGTCACAGACGGCGACGCCATGGTGAATGAGGCGTCCATGACCGGCGAGCCCCTCCCCGTCCACAAGCGCCAGGGCTCCACCGTCTACGCCGGCACCGTGCTGGAGGAGGGCAGTCTGGTCATCCAGGCCGCGGCCCTGGCCGGCGAGAGCCGGATTCAGCAGATCGTGGGCCTCATTGAGAATTCCGAGGCGCTGAAGGCCGGAGCCCAGAGCCAGGCCGAGCGGCTGGCCGACGCCATCGTGCCCTTCAGCTTTGCCGGGGCCCTGGCGGTGGGCCTGCTGACCCGGAATGTGACCCGGGCCCTGTCCGTACTGATGGTGGACTACTCCTGCGCCATCAAGCTGTCCACCCCCATCTCCATCATCTCCGCCATGCGGGAGGCCTCCGCCCGCCGTATTATGGTCAAGGGCGGCAAATACCTGGAGGCCTTTGCCGAGGCGGATACCATCGTATTCGACAAAACCGGCACCCTCACCGCCGCCTGCCCCCGGGTGGAGGAGGTTCTGGACTTCACCGGCCGGGGGGAGGACGAGCTGCTGCGGTGCGCGGCCTGCATCGAGGAGCACTTCCCCCACAGCATGGCCCGGGCCGTCACCCGCGCCGCCGAGGAGCGGGGCCTCAACCACGAGGAGCGCCACGCCGAGGTGGAGTATGTGGTGGCCCACGGCGTGGCCACCACCCTGGAGGGGGAGCGGGCCCTCATCGGCAGCCGCCACTTCATCTTCGAGGACGAGGGCGTTGCCTGTACCGACGAACAGGCCGGGCGGATCGCCGCGGCCGCCCGCGGCCGTTCGGTGCTCTATCTGGCCATCGGCGGCAGGCTGGCCGGCGTGCTGTTGATCAGCGATCCGCCCCGCCCCGAGGCCGCTGAGGCCATCGCCGCCCTGCGGGCGCTGGGGGTGCGCCGGGTGATCATGCTCACCGGCGACCAGGAGACCGCCGCCCGGGCGGTGTGTAAGCGGCTGGGCATCGACACGTTCCGCGCCCAGGTGCTCCCAGCCGACAAGGCCTCCCTGATCGAGGGCTACAAGGAGGGCGGCAGCAGGCTCATCATGGTGGGCGACGGGGTCAACGACTCCCCCGCCCTGGCCGCCGCGGATGTATCCGTGGCCATGAGGGATGCCTCCGACCTGGCCCGGGAGGTGGCGGATATTACCCTCCTCTCCTCCGATCTGCGGGAGCTGGCCGCCCTGCGCCGCCTCTCCCAGCGGATGCTGGAGCGCATTAACCGCAACTACAGGTCGATTTTGACCATCAACACCAGCCTGCTGGCGCTGGGGATTTTCGGCATACTGCCGCCGACCACCACGGCCCTGCTGCACAATGCCTCTACCATGGCCATCAGCGCCGCCAGCATGCGGCCCTATCTGCCCGCGCCCGGCGGGCGCGGGGCCCAGGGAAAGGAGCCTGGCAATGAAACAGCATAGATTCTGGGCTTGGGGCGCCGTGTTCTGTATGCTCATGTGCATCTACACCGGCAAGCGCCGCAAGTAAAGCAAGGCAGAGAAGGCCCCTCCCCGCCGTCCGGCGGAGAGGGGCCTTTGCCGCCGCCGTGACAGGAGAGCGCGGGCATGCAGTCACCACGCCGGACGGCGGGACTGTCCGGCAGTGAGCTGGCGGAGGGATTGGGCGCACAGCGCGTCGTAGAACTTCAGATACTTCTTTTTTGCCTGGCGCTGGAGGCGCTGGCGCTCCTGAAAGGCCTTCCAGCAGGCGCAGCTCTTGTGGCAGCCGCTGTGGTAGGAGGGACATTGGCTCTGACAGGGAAGCATGGGGGTTCTCCTTTCTGCGGGGGCGGGAGGTACGGTTCCCGTCCAGTGTAGGCCGGATCAGAGCCCAACTGCCACCATGGTGCTGTAAAAGGGAGGTAAATAATTGGAGTTTACCGCATTTGTAGAGCATGCTCACTAAAAATAATGACAAATAAGAGGATAAATATATACAATCTAAACAAAATGGAGTGGCTGAAATCGGGCAAAAGGCAGAATAATGTGAGCATGGTTGCAATTGGAAGATGCTCATGGTATCATGCAAAACACCTTGCGGGGTCGGGGCTCTGACCACTGGAGACTCCGCGCCGGAGGACTCCCGGTCGCAAGGAAAGAAAAAGAGGAGGAAACATGAAATGAAATCCCATAAGCCATCCAAACTGATCGCTCTGGGGCTCGCCCTCACCATGGGCCTGAGCATTCCTGCGGCGCTGGCAGCCAGTTCTCTGGTGCCCGCCTCCACCAAGGTCACGGTGGACGGTAAGGCGGCCGCTGTCGAGGGATACAATATTGACAACGGCAACAACTATTACAAGCTGCGCGATTTCGCCAGCGCGCTGGACGTGGGCCTGACCTGGGATAAGGCTACCGACACTGCGGCCATCGACACCGGCTCCCACTACAAGCCCGACGCCACCCAGCTCATCACCGGCAACTGGGCCCCCGCTACCCGCGCCCGCATCCAGGCCGTGATTGACGAGAACGCCAACCAGGGCAAGTACGTGGTCTTTGACTTTGACAACACCTCCGTCATCTTCGACATTCAGGAGGCCCTGCTCATCTACCAGATTGAGAACCTGCAATTCAAGATCGACCCCGCCGACATGGAGGCCGTTCTGGAGACCGGCATTCCCGACCTGAACAAGTCCATGGGCACCAGCCTGGACGGCAAGAACATCACCCCCGCCACCCTGGTGGCCGACATCACCAGCGATTACGAGTGGATCTATGCCAACTACGAGGGCTTTGAGGGGGACAAGGACCTCAACTACATCCACGCGTCCAACCAGTACCAGGACTTCGCCGCCAAGCTGCGCTTCATGTACGGCAACCTGGGCGACTACTTTGATCACGCCGTCTCTTACCCCTGGGTTGGCTATCTGTTCACCGGCATGACCCCCGACGAGGTGCAGAAGCTGGCTGCCGCCTCCCACCAGTATTGGGCAGACTACGGCCGCTATGCCGAGGAAACCTGGACCTCTCCCGTGGAGCTGCCCGGCAAGACCGGCATTGTCTCGATTGACTTTATCACCGGCCTGACCTTTACCGACGAGCTGAAGGACCTGTATGCCACCCTCCAGGCCAACGGCATCGACGTGTATATCGTCTCCGCCTCCCCCATCGACACCGTGCTGGCCGCCAATGAGACCATGGGCTACAACCTGCCCGAGGACCACGTCTACGCCATGCGCAACAAGCTGGGCGAGGACGGCCGCTACATTAACGAGTATAACTACGACTGGGGCGGCGAGGGCAAGTACGCCCAGACCCAGGGTGAGGGCAAGAGCACCATTATCACCAACTTCATCGCGCCCCAGTACGACAATGCCGGGCCCCTGATGGTCTTCGGCGACAGCTCTGGCGATTGGAACATGATGACCGACTGGATGGAGAGCGGCGACACTGAGCTGGGCGTCATCTTCAACCGTTACCGCAAGCCCGGCAGCGACCCCATCTGGGAGGGCTCCACCGAGGCCGCCCAGTCCATCGGCGATTCCGATGCCCGCTTTGTCCTCCAGGGCCGCGACGAGAACACCGGCGAGCTGCGCCCCAGCGAGAAGTCCATCCTGCTGGGTGAGACCGACGAGGTGCTGGTCCGCCCCGCCGAGTAAGGCAGACATAAGCGCAATTTCATATACGGCGGCAGCCGGGAGTGGAGCCTGCGGGCTCCCTCCCGGCTGTTCTGATCAAACTTTAAGATTTTTTTAATGAAAACCGGGAACCTTGCTCTGGACATTTCGTCTATAATGTTGGATAATGGAATATATAACCAAGAAAAAACCTGCATTGGAAGGAGAGAATGAACATGAAGCGAACCCATAGAGGGCTTGCCCGGCTGCTGTCCGCGGGTATGAGTCTGGCCCTTTTGACGAGCCTGGTACCCGGGGCCACGGCGGCGAGCCGAAATGTAGAATACGAGGTGGATGCGGATGAGGTCCTCTACTTGGAAAAGGAGGACTTCGATAAATTTGTGTATGACGAAACGTCACAGGGTACCGAGGTGGATGAGCTCTGGTTTACAAACTTACCCTCGTCCAGTAAGGGTGTGCTATATTTTGACTATGACGGCCGAGACGAATATGAGGTCGAAAAGCGAGAGAGCTTTACCCGCAGAGACCTAGATGATCTCGCCTTTGTGCCAGATGAGGACTACGATGGTTCCGTAACGATCGGTTTTAGCGGTGAGTCCGACCAGGGTGAGAATTTTTCTGGTACACTTTATATTGAGGTCAATGGCACAGGGCGTTCATCCTCTGACGGCGAAGTGACCTATGAGGTGGATGTCAACGACGCCGTGGATCTGGACGTGGACGATTTTGACGACTATGCCTACGACGAGTCGGACGGCACCGAGGTCGATTACATCTTCTTCACCGACCTGCCCTCCTCCAGCAAGGGCACCCTCTACTACGACTATGGCTACTCCAGTGAACGCGAAGTAGAGAAGGACGAGGAGTTCGACCGGGACGAGATCGACGACCTGACCTTTGTGCCCAAGCGGAATTATGAGGGGACGGTTACCCTGTCCTTCGAGGGCCGATCGGACGCCCGGGATAAGTTCTACGGCGACCTGGTCATCGAGGTGGGCGGCGGCCGAAACAGCAGCGCCGCCAAGGGTGATGTGACCTATGAGGTAGATGTCAACGACACGGTGGACTTCGACTATGACGACTTCGACGAGTTCGTCTACGACGAGACCAGCGGCACCGAGGTGGGACGGGTCTGGTTCACCGATCTGCCCTCCTCCCGGGAGGGCACCCTCTACCGGGACTATGACAAGCGGGACCAGGAGGAGATTGACGAGGACGAGGAAATCCGCCACGACGAGATCGACGACCTGACCTTCGTACCCAAGCGCAATTTTGAAGGGGCGGTCACCATCCCCTTTGAGGGCAGGGCGGACGACGGCGACAAGTTCTCCGGCGAGCTGGTCATTCGGGTGGGCGATGCCGGCGGCGCCGACATTACCGTGGAGCTCCAGGCCGGCAACGGTTCCACCGTCAACTTCCAGACGGACGCGTTCAACGAGGCCTGCGTGAAGGAGACCGGCGCCAATCTGAACTATGTGATCTTTGATTACGACTCCGGCCGCGGCGGCTATCTGTACTACCAGCACGGCGAGTCCGGCGAGTCTGAGGTGGGCTCCGGCCGTTATTACCGCGCCTCCTCTCCCCGGCTGGACCAGGTTTCCTTTGTCCCCGGCAGCGGCACTGGCAGCTCCGTGCGCATCCCCTTTGAGGGGGAGGCCGCCAACGGCAAGTCCTTCTACGGCGAGGTCAAGCTGACCTATGTGACGCTGAGTGAGCCCACTATCATCACCTACACCTCCACCGGCCTGGCCGTGGACTTCAACGCCGCCGACTTTACCGCCGCCTGCGCGGCCCGGGGCGGCAAGGCCCTGACCTCCGTCCGGTTCCCCGCCCCCGACACCACCGGCGGACAGCTCTACTACAACTTCCACACTCCCACCCAGTACCGCGGCGAGGTGGTTTCCACCGTGGACTACTCCGTGGGCGGCGTCTACCTGCTGGGCGAGGTCACCTTCCTGCCCAAGGTGGGTTACAGCGGCGTTGTAACCATCCCCTATGTGGGTACCGATGCCGACGGCATCGAGTATACCGGCACCGTTCAGGTGATGGTCACGCCCTCCGCCTCCTCCCGCTTCAGCGACATGGGCAGCTATAACAGTTGGGCGGGAGCCTCCGTGGAATTCCTGGCCGCCTACGGCATTACCACCGGTACGGGCGACGGCGCCACCTTCAGCCCCGCCTCCACCCTCACCCGCGGCGACTATATCCTGATGCTCTACCGCACCTTTGGCTTCAGCAGCACCGCCGCCGCAGGCAACTTTACTGACGTGACCGCCGGCAGCTACTACGCCGAGGCCCTGGCCCATGCCAAGGCTCTGGGCATCGCCACCGCCGAGGCGGACGGGAGCTTCCGCCCCAACGACCCCGTCACCCGGCAGGACGCCATGGTGTTCCTCCTGCGGGCCATGCAGGCCGTCAACCGGTCTGTGCCCAACGCCTATGACAGCTACCTGAGCCGCTTCCCGGATGGGGCCTCCGTGGCGGACTACGCCCGCACGGCCATGGCCGCCATGGCCCAGGCCGGCGTGATCCAGGGCGACGAGCAGGGCAAGCTCAACCCCACCGGAACCCTGAACCGGGCGGAGATGGCCGTCATTCTCCACCGCGCCCTCACCCTGTAACCCAGCTCCCAAGCCGGGGCCGCCCAGCGGCCCCGGCTTTTTGTGCAAAATATGGGACAGGGAGGCTTGAAAAGGGCGGCTTGGGTATGATATAGTATCAAGGTATTGGTATCGGCTGCATCCCTTCGGATGTGGTCGTTTTTGTGAGACGGAACCGGGGGTATGGACGTGTTTGACGGACTTCTGTTTGATCTGGACGGGACCCTGTGGGACTCGGTGGACGCCATCTGCATCTCCTGGAACCGGGCCCTGGAGCGGCTTGCGCCGGAGTATGCCGGCACCGTGACCCGGGCGCGGCTGCTGCCGTGTATGGGGATGCTGCTGCCCGACATCCTCCACCGCCTGGTGCCGGAGCTGGACCAGGAGCGGATGAAGCCCATTCTGGAGGAGGTACTGGTGGAGGAGAACGCCTATGTGGCCGCCCACGGGGGCGTCCTCTACCCCGGGGTGGAGCAGACCCTGGCGGCGCTCTCCGCCCGCTGTCCCCTCTTTCTCGTCAGCAACTGCCAGGACGGGTATATTGAGGCCTTTTTCCAGGCCCACGGACTGGGGCGCTATTTTACGGACTACGAAAACCCCGGCCGCACGGGGCTGCCCAAGGCGGACAACATCGCCCTGGTGGCGGAGCGGAACGGCCTGAGGCGGCCCCTCTACATCGGGGACACCCAGGGGGACTATGACGCCGCCTCCAAGGCGGGCGTCCCCTTCCTCCATGCCGCCTACGGCTTCGGGCGCATTGACCGCCCTGTGCCCTCGGTGGCTACCTTTGGGGATCTTCCCGATGCGATCCGCCGCCTCACTCCGCCGTAAGGCGGGGCGATGTAGGCATCGCCCCCTACAACGTCCAAATGCGGGCCTGTTCCAGCCGTAGGGGCGGATGCCCACATCCGCCCGGCACCCATGCACCAACTCTATCAAGGAGGACATTACCTTGTCACAATACGAGAAAGAAATCAATCGCCGGCGTACCTTTGCCATCATCAGCCACCCGGACGCCGGCAAGACCACCCTGACCGAAAAGTTCCTGCTCTACGGCGGGGCCATTGCCCAGGCCGGGCAGGTCAAGGGCAAAAAGAACACCCGGGCCGCCACCTCCGACTGGATGGAGATTGAGAAGCAGCGCGGCATCTCGGTCACCTCCTCCGTCATGCAGTTCCAGTACGAGGGCTACTGCATCAACATCCTGGACACCCCCGGCCACCAGGACTTCTCCGAGGACACCTACCGCACCCTCATGGCCGCGGACAGCGCGGTGATGGTCATTGATGCGGCCAAGGGCGTGGAGGCCCAGACCCGCAAGCTGTTCAAGGTGTGCGCCATGCGGGACATCCCCATCTTCACCTTTATCAACAAGATGGATCGGGAGGCGCGGGACTCCTTCGAGCTGCTGGAGGAGCTGGAGAAGGAGCTGGGCATCGAGACCTACCCGGTGAACTGGCCCATCGGCTGCGGCAAGGACTTCCAGGGCGTATATGACCGGGGCAGCCGCAAGATTATCCACTTCACCTCCAACGGCGGAGCCAAGGCGGCCACCGCCACCGAGGTGGAGCTGGGCGATCCCAACCTGGACGGACTGATCGGCGAGCGGCTCCACCAGCAGCTCACCGACGAGATCGAGCTGCTGGACGGCGCGGCCGCCGCGTTTGATCTGGACCGGGTGCGCCACGGCAAGCTCTCCCCGGTGTTTTTCGGCTCCGCCCTCACCAACTTCGGCGTGGAGCCCTTTCTGGAGCACTTCCTCCAGATGACCACCGCCCCCCTGCCCCGGCGGGCGGGCGAGCTGGTGGTGGACTCCCTGGACGACGACTTCTCCGCCTTCGTGTTCAAGATCCAGGCCAACATGAACAAGGCCCACCGGGACCGCATCGCCTTTATGCGCATCGTCTCCGGCCGCTTTGACGCGGATAAGGAGGTGTACCATGTCCAAGGCGGCAAGAAGCTCCGCCTGTCCCGGCCCCAGCAGCTCATGGCGGCCGAGCGGGAGATCATCGAGGAGGCCTACGCCGGCGATATCATCGGCGTGTTTGACCCGGGCATCTTCTCCATCGGCGACACCCTGTGCGCCCCGGGCAAAAAGTTCCGCTTCGACCCCATCCCCACCTTCGCCCCCGAGCACTTCAAACGGGTGCGCTCCCTGGACACCATGAAGCGCAAGCAGTTTTTGAAGGGAATGGAGCAGATCGCCCAGGAGGGCGCTATTCAGATCTTTAAGACCCCCTACACCGGCATGGAGGAGGTCATCGTGGGCGTGGTGGGCACCCTACAGTTCGACGTGCTGGAGTACCGCCTCAAGAACGAGTACAACGTGGAGCTCTACATGGAGGGCCTGCCCTACGAATACCTGCGGTGGATCGAGACCGACGACGGCGAGCCCGTCAAGGAGGAGGATCTGATCCTCGGCACCGACGTGAAGCTGGTGGAGGACTACAAGGGCAACCAGCTCCTGCTGTTTGGTTCCCAGTGGGCCATCGGCTGGACCGAGGAGCGGAACAAGAACCTCACCTTCCACGAGTTCGGAGGCACCAAATTCTGATAAAAGGGAAAACCGCCCCCCGGCCTGAGCCGAGGCCCCATAAGGAAGTAATATCGTCTTAGTGAAACGGCATAGTCTCTCGGGGCTATGCCGTTTTGCTGTCCATCGTGCCCGGTATCGTTATCTCGCCCACCAGATTATAGACTATCTGGACGGGCTGAAACCGCTTGCCGTTGACCTTGCTGGGGGCGTGGACTATCACCATCTTGATAAACTCGTTGACGATGGTGGGCGTCAGCTCCCGGACCTCCGTGTACTTCCGCACCAGCTCCACGAAGTGGGACACGTTTACGGCCTCCTCCTGGCCCTTTTCCAGCTCCCGCCGTAGTTCCGCCACCCTGGCCTCTAACTCCCTTTGCTCGGCCTCGTAGGACCCGGAGAGGCGGTTATAACGCTCCTCTGTCAGCTTGCCCGTGGCGTGGTCCTCGTACACCCGTTGAAACAGGCTGTCAAGCTCCGTGACCCGCTTCTCCGCCTTGGTCAGCTCCGCCTTCTTCCGGGCCAGCTCCCGCCGCTGTTCCTGGGCGTCCTTGTCCATCACCAGCCGGATAAATCCATCCTCGTCCGCCTGGACATAGGCTATCGTGGCTTGCAGATGGGCCAGCACCAGGGCCGTCAGCACCTTCTCCCGGATATAGTGGATGGTACAGCTCCCCGTGTTGCTCTTGTAGTTGGAGCATACATAGTGGTCCTGGTCCTCCGTGGAACCCTTGTGTGTGGCGAAATACAGCTTGCTCATGCAGTCGGCGCAGTAGGCCAGCCCGGAGAACAGCCCCCGCTTGCCCGCCTTGGTGGGGCGGCGCTTGTGCTTCCGCAGCTCCTGCACCCGCTCCCAGGTCTCACGGTCTATGATGGCCGGGTGGGTGTCGGGAAACACCTTCCATTCCTCCGGGGGGAGATACAGCATCTTTTTGGACTTGTACGACTTCTTGCGGGTCTTGAAGTTCACCGTACAGCCCAGGTACTCCATGCGCTCCAGGATTTTTACCACTGCCCGGTGGTCCCAGCCGCAGGGGTCCGCTGTCGGCTTATGGGTGACGGACAGGCCCTTTTCCAGCTTGTACGCCGTGGGCGTCAGCACCCCCGCCGCTTTCAGCCGCTTGGAGATCTGCATAGGCCCCAGGCCAGCCATGCAAAGGCTGAATATCTCCCGCACCACCTGGGCCGCTTCCTCGTCCACTTCCCATTTGTACTTGTCTCCTTTGTAGCCATAGGGGACCTGGGTACACAACCGCTGTCCGCTGTTGCCCTTGCTGGTGAACACCGCCCGTATCTTCTTGGAGGTATCACGGGGGTAAAACTCGTTGAACAGTTCCCGCACCGCCGTCATATCGTCCAGGCCCTTGGCGCTGTCGATGTTGTCCGTAACGGCGATATACCGCACCCCGTAGTCCTCTGTGAACCGCTCCATGAGAGCGCCCACCAAAAGGCGGTTGCGGCCCAGTCGGGAATGGTCCTTGACGATGATGGCCGTTACCCGTCCCCGTTCCACAAGGTCCATCATCTCCCGGAAGCCGGGGCGGTCAAAGTTCGTCCCGGTGTAGCCGTCATCGGAGAAGTGCCGCACATTCGGGAAATGGTGTTCCTCGCAGTATTTCCGCAGGAAATCCCGCTGATTGACCACCGAACCGCTGTCACCCTCCAACTCGTCCTCCTGGCTCAGACGGTCATAGCAAGCCGTGATATTCCCCTCGGCGGGGAGTGTGCCGGGAATAAATTTACCGTTGATTGTATCGTACTGCCACATAGCTTTAACCTCCTTTGATGTGGCAGAACGGGCTTGTGGTTTACAGGATTATTATACCACAAACCCGTCTGAAAGTCCAACAAAACCCTGTATTTTCAAGGCTTCCGGGTATTTTTCTCCTCTGCCGACCTGGTGAGCAGACGCCCGATTTTCTCCCCCGCCGTCTCCCTGGCCTCGGGGGAGAAGTACCCATACACCGGGTAGACCGTCCCGCCGATTTCCCGGACGATGATGGGAGCCACAACCAGGCTCCGCTCCTGTTCTTGTCTGTCGCTCATGCTTCTGCCTCCTGTTTCAAACTCTGCTTGATGTTGTTGGAAATACGCCCTTTTCAGCGGGTGCCGTTGCGACGGCCATCTACATGGGGTCAGCGGTGGCGGCTGGGGCCGCTGATTTTATTCTTGCGACCTGTTCCCGGAACCCTCTGCGCCTGCCTCACCCGGTTTTTCAACGGCGGCCCTCGCCTTGTTGTACTGCCGGTAATTGATGACGTTCACCGTCCTGCCCTCGCCGTTTTTCACCGCTATCGTCTTTTCATAGGTCAGCGGGGCCCCGCCGATCAGCTCTTGCGCTTCCCCCTCTGTCATTTCCTCCACCTCCGGCCGCTTCACCCCTCGGGAACAGCGGTACAGATTGAACCCGCTGGGGTATAGGTGCAGCCTTGCGCCCTTTACAATCGCTTTTTTCTGCTTCACTCCACGCTCGTCCTCTGTCTCCACCTCCGTCAGCCGTCCTCGGGCCGCTCCGCTCATAGCCGCCTCTGGCAACTCCATGTCTCCAAGGTAGGCCGTCAGGTACATGCCGGAGTTGTCCACCCCCTTCATGCTCTTGGTCTTGGTGAACCCCTGGCCCCACAGCCGGGCCATTTCGCTGTTGGGGATGAAGGGGGCTTTGCCAGGGAACAGGAGCAATAGATGGAGGTGCCAGGCCCCACGGCCCTGTGGCTCTGCCGCCGCTATGTACTCCGCCTGTTCTTGCCCCGCTTTCTCCTGCCAGCGAAGAAACCGCTTCCAAAAAGCGCCAAAGTCCCGGTACAATCGCTCGCTGCTCCGCATATTTTCCCGGTAGGTCAGCGTGACCCATAATGCCCGCTCCGGGTCCGTCAGATTGGCATTTATGAGGTCTCTGAGATTGCGGAGGGTCTGCGCTACGCTTGCCGTGTTCTCCGCCCGGTTTTCCGTGTGTTGGAACTCCTTGATTTCTCCCGTCCGTTTGTCCAGGTATTCGTCCGCCGACAATTTCTCTATGGTGATTTCCGGCGCTCCCTGTCCGCTGTGCCGCACCTCTATCACGTTGCCGCATACCTTCACTGTCACCGGCGCTTTCGGGGTAGGCCGTTCATTTTCTATCCGCTGTATCCGCATCCTGCCTCCTATCCTTGCGGCCTAATGTTTATAAATAATCAAGTTAAGGAGCGGCCCCGTTGGGGCCGCTCCGGGGCGGGCGGCTATGCCTCCGGCCCGCCGCCTCGCCCCTGGTGTTCCTTACCTGTCACCCTTTGTTCAACGCTTCATAGCAGACCTGGCGCATACGGCTTTCATTCTGGATCACGGGGACTTTGATGTAGCGGAGGGTGGAACCTTGCAGCAGGACCACCCCCTCGCCCCGTCCGAATTGTCGGCCCTTGGTTTGCTCCATGTGGTCCGGCAGCAGCATTTCATAGATGGAACGCACCGCCGCACCGATGACACAGACGATACCGTAATTCAGTCTGGAGCCCGCCGGGAATGCCAGAGCGTCAGGCCGTTGGCAGGATATGGCGAGCCTGATACCCAGGGACCGGCCCAGCATCAACACCTCGCCCACCTTGTTCATGGCGGCGGCAGCCGCTTTCTTATCCTGGGCCAGCAGGTTCAGCATTTGCGCCATGTACTCGTCCCAAACCAGGGTGACAGGATTGCGGGCCGGGTCCGCCCCGGATTGACGGGCCAGCAGACGGGCGTGTACCAGGTCCAGGGCCGTCAGCGTGTCCATGTAGGTGAAGGACCGGGGGCAGCCCTTCAAGTAGGAAAAGGTATCGTCTCCCTTGTAGTCCGCAAAGTAGTATTCCCCGCCCTTGTCACGCTCGGCCAAAATGAGGCGGTAAAGGAGCTGATGCTCATGGAAGGACTTACCGGCCCCAGACATTCCAGAGAGCAGGATATGGCTGTTGCTCCTCGGGGATATGTCGATATTCACGGGCCGCTTGATTCCATATTGGTTCCAGGCGTCCAGGTCATAGCCCAGCGTGATAAAATCAGAGCTCGTCATCAAGCAGGGTCCCGGGCGTGTCGCTGTCCGCCCCGGAGGCTGCCCGTTCCTTCAATGCGGCGGCCTCCGCCTCGTTGGTGATGACCATATCGACCTGGTACTTGTCCCCCAGGTCATGCACCCGGTCCACCACCAGTCCCGGCCAGCTGTCCCCCTCTGCGCTTACATAGACCTCCGGGAGCGCCATAGGCAGGTCCTTGGCGTGCAAATGCTGTTCAATGATACCTTCCAATGTCTCCCACAGCTCCTTCCGTGGGACCGTACACCCGCCTTTCCACACCAGAAAATGGTGCTTTATGATGCAGTTATTAACGATGCTGTACGGCATGGCTTTATACTCCAGGGACTCCGGGGAAAAGGGCGGGATGAGGCCGGGAAAGCATTTGCAGAGTTCATTCACAAAGGTATACATACACAGTCTCAAGGGGCGGCGGGTGAGCTTTGCGCTCCGCTCCAGGTCCGAAATACTCGGTTCCGGCCCCCTCTTTACTTCCACGTCCTTTTTGCTATAATGGACCTTAACGGCAATACCAATGCCCGGAACGATCAGCAACGGCCAGAAGCGGGCCGCAAGCCCCAGCAGGAGCAGAGCAGCCAGGGTGAGCCCCACGGTGAGCAGGAGCACCAACAGGCCGTTGACGAGGATGCGCACGGGGTCCCTCTTGTTAATGCCCTCGCCTACTTCATAGAACAGGCTGTCGAACATGCCGCTGACCAGCATGACAACGGCGACGCAAAAATTTTTCATTCGCTGTACCTTCTTTCGCTTTGATACGGAAACGGCGGGGCGCTATGCCGCCGCCGCTCCGTGCCGGGGTCAGGACTTGCCGGGATTGCCGGGGGCCGGGGTGGGGTTGAGGATGGTGATGCCCGTGGCGGTCCCACGGTACTCCACCTTGTTGAACTCCCCGCCTCGGACCTCCAATACCAGCCCGTCCAGCTTGGCCTTGATAAAGTCAAGCGCAAGATTCCGCTCGGTGACGTCCGCTTGGGTGAGGCCCCCGAGAGCGCCCGAGGGCAGGCTGATCTGGGCCAATACGCAGCCGTCCGCCCGGACCATAACGCCGATATCGTCGCTGACGGTCTCCGGGCCGTCCTTGGGCCTGCGCCGCTTCATCGGCTCTACCTGACTGATGACGGCGGGGGTCCCCAGGAATGCCTGGGCCATTTGTCCTGTGTACTCGTGTTTCATGATCGGTTCCTCCTTAGTGATGATGGGCGCCCCGGAGGGCGGCGCTGGCCGCTCCTCCAGGGCGTGGATGGCAGCTTAGTCGTTTAACTTGCTGTCCGCAGCATCGAGGTCGCTCATGGCTTCCTCCAACCCATAGCAAATCCCATTGAACGCGCGCCGTCCGTACTTGAAGCAGCCCATGTCGGCCTCTGCCAGAAGTTGGAGGGCGTCAACCAGGGTTTTGACGTTCTCGCTGGTGATTTCCAGGGTCAGCAAAGCTTCCGCTTCCGCCCGCTGGGCCTGTTCTTCTATTGTCAAAGCAAACACCTCCTTTCTGCCCCGGCATGGGGGAGTAACAAGGACGCTTTACGGCAGCTGTTTCCAGGGAAGGCCCTTGTCACAGTCCCAGAATACAGCAAAAATTCTGGTCCGTAACCGTCACTCAATATGAAAAAATATCCTCTGACACATTGAGAAAAACAGCAGCTGTTTCCAGGGGAGGTCCTTGTTACAGTCCCAGAATACAGCAGAAATCCTGCCCAGTAACCGTCACGCAGCATAAAAAAAGACTGTCTGACACATTAAGAAAAGAGGTATGATTATGGGTATCAAAGAAAAAAACGCCCTGAAACCTGGGCGGCGGGACAAAGTTATCATGGAAGAAATAGAGGCGCTGATAACAGACTTTGGTTTTAATATAAACCAGTTTGTGGAATATGCCTGTGAAATGGACGTTGCTATCTTTAGTCCCAACAAAGGGGCACTTGACAGGTCCAACACTTATCAATACTTTATAGACCGTCCGGTCCCACTGCACGCGCTATGGAAGCTTGCGAACCATCTGCGGAGCTTTGAAGTAGAAATTCCTCCCGAAGACCAAAGGCTGGAGGAGTACCAAGACAGGGCTAAACGCATACAGGACGAGGCATTTCAATATATCATTGAAAATAAGAGTAACCCCCGCACTCTACGCCCTATCATAAGGGATATTTTCAAACCACAGGCAGTTTTGACCTTAGAGCGTTTTTTTGAGGGGATTTCTATTTTCAGCTTTTCGGAACGTGTATGGGCATTTTGGCTTTGCTATGCCTGTCTGCACCGTGACGCACAAGAAGATATACTTGAACTAATGGCGGAAGCTCATATCGCCCCAAAAGACCATACTCGGTATTTAATGAAACTCCACAATTGGGAGCGTGATGTAAATGCTCCCATTGTTCTGAAGGTAAAAAAGGCTTTGGAACGGTATTACGACCCATCAAAAAACAACACGGAAGAAGAACGCCGTAAAAAACTGATCGATACTTTTACTGACATAGTACAAGACTACCCATACCCCTGTGGCTGTGATGATATTATCGTCCATATTATGGAGCGGACAGAACACAATTTAGACTTTGATGACTGGACCGTCCTCTCCACTTATAAAATGTTGTGTGCTACGCTCGATATGGAGCAACAGCAGAGGATCGACCAGGCGATGGTTTCGTATATAACTGACAAAAGCTCGCTCAATGTAAAGTGCCCGGCTAAATTGGCGAGAGAATATTATTTAAGGTTTCATAGTAGCAACAGCTTATAACCTTATGAAAAAGCGGCTGGCGGTCATTGGACCGTCAGCCGTTCTATTTTCTGCCGGGGAGGGTATCACAGTCCAGCGATATACCTTGCGTCTGGCCGGTACTCGTGGTAAAATGGAGAAAATTGTCGAATTTTAGTATCCATAGGAGGAATCTTCAAAATGGAAAAGAAACGATTTCTAGCCGGGGCCATGAGCATTGCTCTGGCGGTCACCATGTTCTCCACCACTGCCTTTGCGGCCTCCGTGAAGTTCACAGATGTGCCCTCCAATCATTGGGCCTCTTCCTCTATCTCTGAGATGGCCGACAAGGGCATCATGTCCGGCATTGGCAACAACCTCTTTGCTCCCTCCAACACGCTTACAGGGGCGGAATTCGTCACCATGATCGTCCGCCACTTCTATGAGGACAAGCTGGGCACCGAAGGCGAGAAGTGGTACTCCGAGTTCATGGACGCTGCCAAGAGCGCCAACATCCTGACTGGCACCAACGTCACTGCCGAGGGCACCATCAACCGCTATGACATGGCCCGGCTGATGTACAACGTCCTCAAAGCCGAGGGTATCACCACTTCTTCCCTCTCTGACACCTCCAAGGTGGCCGATTGGAGTGCTGTCCCCTCTACCTACCGGGATGCTGTCTCTGTCTGCTATAACATGGGTATGCTGTCCGGTGTGGATAGTAAGGGCACCTTCAACGGCACCGGTGTGATGGATCGCGCCCAGGCTGCTGTTGTCATGGACCGGCTCCTTGATGTCTGCTCCGGTGGCACACCATCTACTCCTGAAAAGCCCGCCGGCTCTCTGACCCTGACCGGGGACAACATTCTCTCTTTGTCTGGTGACGGCTCTAAGTATGAGAACGGAGTCTTCCATCTATACAACTCCGGCTTCGAGGGCTCAGGTGGCTACATCACGTTTAACAACCCCGGATACTCTACTCTTACTTTCACCGTGACAGTACACGAGAAGGAGCATAGTGTTGATGCTGGAGGTATTGATGGGATTGACAACATCGCTGCCGTATATGGGAGCCAGGACCCTGAAACCACAAAAACCTACACTGCAGATATTTCTGGGTGCAAGAGAATTCAGGTTGCTGTACGTTCCGGTTATTTCTGCAACGCCGAGGTCACCAACATCTATCTGAGTTAACCCTTAACAATCTCATATCAGGTTAGGCAGAAGAGCACGTTTCCAGTTTTGGGGACGCGCTCTTTTTGCGTTCATCATCAAAGGAGGGATTGCTATGAACAATCTCAAATCCAGGAAAGGAGGTGCCTCATTGCGGAACTTGAAGCGCTTGTTGTGCCTGCTGTTGGTGCTCACGATGCTTCCTATCAATGCCTTTGCATCAGATATCATCGTGCCGGGCAGCGGCGGTACCAGCCCAGGCTCAGGCGGTGGTGGCTCTGGTACAAAGTGGTCCTCCCCTACCAACCTCGGCCCAGGTATGCTGCTGCACGTCCAATCCTCCGAGCGGACTGTCACGTTCGACTATACTGACCCGGCAAATGTGGTGTTAGGGTGTGTGGGGACACTCCAGAACCGACACCTGGGCTGGATGTATACCAGTGTGTATGGGAGCCAACGGAGACAGGGGTTGCTCAAAAGGGGACCATGCAGGGAATCAGGCCCCGGAGGCCCGCCACGGGTCTACCCTGGGTGCTGGCTGACAAGTCCAGCAGGGCGGGGAACAAGGTAGGTCCCGCTCCATGCAATTCCCCGCCGCTGGGTTTCTGCATTCCGGGGGCTGGTCCCCGTGGGAATTGCGTCGCTCTCATGCCCTGCGGGGCATAGGACGGAGGACGAGGGACCAGAGCACAACCAGAGGAGCCAGAGCGCAGAGACCCAGCGCCAGGAGCCGTGAAGGCATAAAAAGACAGGGGGCCGACTTTCTTAGTCGGTCCCCTGTTCTCTTGTCACCACTCGCCCGTCTGCCTGTTCCGTCCTGTCACTTCTTTATAGGACACAGGCATGCGCCGGGGGGCGGTTTTTTGCCGCGTCGGTTACCGCACGGGGGTGTAGCTGAGGGGGGATTCCTCATCCGTGGCCTCCAGCTTGAAGATAACGGGCCGCAGGCCGTCGTTGCAACTACAAATGGCCACGCCGGGCTTGCGAATCCAGTCTCCGTAGTAGAACAGCCCCTCCCCCGCGCCGTGGGCCAGGGCAAAGGCGTACTGATAGACCGCCTTCCATGCCTCGTCACAGAAGCCCTCCGGCTTGGCGTAGTCGGCGTAAAAGACCTGCCCCTCCCGCAGCATGGGACAGGCCGTCAGCCCCTCGGCGCCGTATTCCTCTGCCAGCGCCCGGTCCAGGGTGGTTTTCAGAACGGTAATTTCACGCGCTTTATAACAATCCCTCCTCGTGTGAGAATAGGATAGCACCGCTCAAGGGCATTGGGCAAGGGGAAGTTTTCCACACGGGGGACTAAACGGGTGGAAAAGTCAGCCCTGGCTGTGGGGAGCGAGCCTGGCTTTACCGCCTGCCCGGTCCAGGGCCAGCGCCAAAACAGCAAAGACCGCCCCGCTGCCCACCGCCTGTACCAGCGTGCCCAGGAACTGGGGCCAAAAGGCGTTGACGCCGCCCAGCAGCAGGCAGGCGGCCAGGCCGTACGCCGCCGGGGAGAGCAGACAAGCCAGCAGAAGGGCCGCCCCGTTCCGGGGGCAGAGGAGCCGCGGGGCCCGGCTGGTAAACAGGAGGGCCACTATGGCCTTGATGAGCAGCGTGGGGACCACCCACAGGGGCGCGGTGAGCAGATCCGCCAGCCCGGCCCCCACCATGGCGGCGCCCACGGCGTAGGGGGCGGGCAGCAGACAGGCCGCCAGGTAGATCAGCGCGTCTCCCAGGTGGATGTAGCCGCCGGTGGGGATGGGGATATGGAGCAGATAGGCGGTGGTGACCGCAATGGCTCCGGCGAACAGGGCGGCCAGGCAGAGCAGCCGGAGTTTTTTCGATTCGCGCACAGGGGCTCCCTCCTTTTTTTGTCTGTCCCCATTGTACGCTCCGTCTGACCTTGTTAAAAGTATCAGAATAAATCTATTTTAAAAGGTCAGACAAGGCGGAGGAAACACACAAAACCTGCCCCATCCCCATAAAATAGGGCAGGGAGGTGGAAAAATGGAAGAGACAGTCCTGCGGGAGCAGCTCAGGACGGTGGATGAATCCCTGCTGTTTCTGCTGTTGATCGTACTGTCGGTGCTGCTCTCCTACTGGGGGGTGCGCATACAGCGGGAGGGGCTGTGCAGAACCCTCCAGGGGGATGCCGAGGGGGCGGCCGCCCTGCCCCGGGTGTTTCCCATCCGCCTGAGCGCCTCGGCCCTGGTGGTGGGAGCGCTGGGCTTTTTCCTCTGTCTGGCCCTCAAGACGGAGCGGGAGACCGCCCGGGGCGGGACGCCGGCGGCCCGGCGGTCGGCGTGCACCAACCTGTGGGCCTCCCTGTTTGTCTTTCTCGCCGCCCTGCTGCGGCTGGACGACCTGCTGGGCACCCGGGATGCCTCGGGGGAGGTCATCTGAAATAAAGCAGGCGCGCCCTGCGGCGCGCCTGTTGAGGATGCGGGTCAGTTTGCCGGCCCCTTGGCAAAAAAGGTATAAACCCCGGTGGCCACCGTCCGGCCCGTGTCGTCGGTGAGCACGGCCTCGTACACCAGGACGGTTTTGCCCAGCTTCCTGGGCGTGGCCGTGCAGGTGATGCGCGCTCCGGACGCCGGGGCCAGATACTGCATGGAGCAGTCCAGGGTGACGCACATGTGCCCGGTGGTGAAGGCCGCCGTGCCGCAGACGGTGTCCGCCAGTGTGACCAGCGCCCCGCCGTGGACGATGCCTATGGGGTTGAGGCTGGAGGGCTGCACCTCCAGCACGCCCACGGCGCTGTGATCCGGCCGCAGCTCGGTGACGTACATGTGGTTGGCGGGGGCAAAGCAGCCGCTGGTATTCACCAGCTCCAGAAGCTTACTGTAGGAATCCATCGAGAATCTTCTCCTCCGCCTCCTGCTCGGTGAGGCCCAGGGTCATGAGCTTGAGAATCTGGTCGCCTGCGATGCGTCCGATGGCCGCCTCGTGAATGAGCTGGGCGTCCACATGGTTGGCCACGATGGCGGGGATGGAGGAAATTCTGGCGTCGCCCATGATGATGGAGTCGCACTGCACATGGCCGAAGCACCTGGCGTTGCCCGTCACCTTGGGGTAGAACACCTGCTGGGACTGGTCCTGGGCCACCGAGCGGGACACCACCCGGCCGTTGGCCCCCTCGCCGTCCAGAATGATCTCCATATCGCTCTCGGCGGTCTGCTCCCCGTGGGTGAGCAGCTTCTCGGTGATGATGGCCTCGGCGTCCTTCCCCACCACGATTTTCGTCTCCCGCTTGGTGGAGTCCACGCCGCGGATCTGGGTGCTCTCCAGATTGATGGTGGCCCCCTCCTCCAGATACACGACGGTCTGGGGGTTCATAATGCGCTTGCCGGTGCCGGGGCCCTCGCCGTAGTGGCGCTCCACATAGCGGACCTTGGAGTTTTTGCCCACGTAGAAGGTGTGCACGCCGTCGTGCTGGCTGGTCTCGCAGCCGGTGTTGTGGATGCCACAGCCGGCCACGATGTCCACATCGCAGTCCTCGCCGATGAAGAAGTCGTTGTATACCATCTCGCTCAGCCCGGTCTGGCTGATGATGACCGGGATGTGGACCGACTCGTGCCTGGTGCCCGGCTTGATGCGGATGTCGATGCCCGACTTGCCCGGCTCGGTCTTGGTGGTGATCTCAATGTTGGCGGTGCTGTTCCGGGAGTCCAGCGCGCCGTTGCGGCGGATGTTGTAGGCCCCCTGGGGGGTCTTCTCCAGCTCCGCGATCTCTTTCAGCAGTTTCCACTCAGCCTGATCCATGCTTACCTCGCCCCCTCCGACATATAGCTGCACCCGGCCGAGGTGTTGGCCAGGATCTGGGGGAAAATCTCGTCCTTGGGCCCGTGCTTGGCGATTTTCCCGTCGCGGATCATCACAATCTCGTCGGCCAGGTCAATGATGCGCTCCTGGTGGGAGATGACGATCAGCGTGGCCTCCCGCTTCTGGTGGATGGCCTTGAAGGTCTCGGTCAGCTTGGCAAAGGACCACAGGTCGATGCCCGCCTCCGGCTCGTCAAAGATCATCAGCCCCGACTTGCGGGCGAGAATCGTGGCGATCTCAATGCGCTTGACCTCGCCACCGGACAGGGAGGCGTCCACCTCCCGGTCGATATAGTCGGCGGCGCACAGGCCCACCCGGGTCAGATACTGGCAACCCTCCTCCCGGGTCAGCTTCTCGCTGCCCGCGGCCAGGGCCAGCAGATCCCGCACCCGCAGGCCCTTGAAGCGGGGCGGCTGCTGAAAGCCGTAGCTCACCCCCAGGCGGGCCCGCTGGGTGATGTCCAGGCCGGTGATGTCGGTGCCATTCCAGGCGATGGTGCCCCCGGTGGGCCGCACCAGGCCCATGATGGCCTTCGCCAGGGTGGTCTTGCCGCCCCCGTTGGGGCCGGTGATGACCACAAACTGATGGTCAGCTACGGTGAGGGAGACGTCGTTGAGGATACCCAGCTCCTCGCCGGACTCCCCCTCCACCTGGTAGCTGAGATGCTTTATCTCCAGCATACGCGGTCTCTCCTTTGTACTATGCTTCTTCTCATGAGATATTATTTTATCACGGCGGGGGGGAAAATACAACCCTGCCGGGCGCAAAAACCACACTATTCGCATAGGATAAGGTGAATCCAAATCATCAGGAGGCTTTGTCTATGGAACAAGATCATTTGCCCTGCTCCTGCGACCAGGAGGTCTTTGAGCGGGTGTGGCGGCGGGTGATGCCCGAGGACCGGCCCGACTGCCCCTTTACCCTGGGCGAGGACGCCGCCGCCCCTCCGGCCGTCCAGCCCCCCGCAGCGGCTCTGCCTGCCGTGGTACATACTGCTCCAGCCGGCGAACAGGCGCCCTCCCGGCCCGTGGTGGGAGAAGAGCACGACGTGCCCTGCCTGGGGGCGTCCTCGGCGGTGTACGGCGCCCAGCTCCAGCGGCTCATTGACCGGGAACTGGCGGATTGGAGGGCCTATCAGGCCCTATCCCGCCGGGCCCAGGGAAACAGCGGGCGGGTGCTGGCCACCATCGCCGCCGACGAACGCCGCCACGCCAAGCGGCTTTCCACCGCCTATTTTCTCATCTCCGGGGTGCGGTACTGGCCGGTAGACCGGGTACCCAATCCATCCCCCGCCCCCTTCTCCGCCGCCCTGCGGGAGCACTTCATGGAGGAGCAGCGGGGGGCGGCCGCCTACCAGACCGCGGCGGCGGAGACCGCCGATCCCTGCCTCCACGAGCTCTTTCTGGAGCTGGCGGGGGAGGAGGACTCCCACGCCTGGCTCCTGCGCAGCGTACTGGAGCAGCTATAAGAACACCCCCGGCGCACGGCTTTGCCGCGCGCCGGGGGCCTGCTTTTAGTATCCGTTGACCACAGCGTCCAGCACCCTGGCCGCCACGGAGCCCGCCGCGTCCGCGCCGGAGCCGCCGTTCTCCACCAGCACCACGAAGGCGTAGGGGGCGTCGGGGTTGCGGAGGAAGCCGGCGAACCAGGCGTGGGGGGCCTTGCCGCCCCCCACCTCGGCGGTGCCGCTCTTGGCGCACACGTCCATGTTGGGGAAGCGGGAGGCGCCGTACTGGGCCGTGACATTGTGGGCCATCAGCTCCGCTAGGGCGGCGGCGGTATCCCCCTCCACCAGCTTTTTGGTGTGCCGGGGCAGGGCGGGCAGGGACGGCAGGCCCAGGGCGTTCTCCGTCTTGAGCACCAGCCGGGGCATGGCCGCCGTTCCGCCGTTTGCGATGGCTCCCATATAGACCATGAGGGCGCAGGGGTTGGCCAGGTCGTTGTACTGCCCCACGCCGGCCCAGCCCAGCTCGTTGGCCGTGAGGCCGTCAAAGTCGAAGGAGCCGGCGGCGGTGTTCAGGCCGCTGACCCGATAGGAGGAGGTGAGCCCTGCCCGGACGGTGTACTCCTCCAGCACGTCTTCCCCCAGCTCGTCGGCCAGCAGGGCGAACACCCCGTTGCACGAGTTGGCCAGGGCGGAGGAGATGTCCTGCTCCCCGTGGGCGTGGGGGCAGGTGATGGCCCCGTCCCCCACCTGGGTGGAGCCGGTGCAGGTCCAGGTGCGGTCAAAGAGATCGGGTATGCGCTCAATGGCGGCGGAGAGCACCACGGTCTTGTATACCGAGCCCGGCGGGAAGGTGCCGGAGAGGAAGCGGTTGAGGTACACCCCGTCGTAGGCGTCGTTCCCCTCCACCTCCTCCGCCGAGGGGGGATACAGGGGGTCAAAGGCGGGGGCGGACACCATGCACAGTACCTCCCCCGTCTCGTAGTTGTACACGCCCACCGCCCCCTTGCGGCCGGCCAGGGCCTCATAGGCGATGTAGTTGTACCGGGCGTCCAGGGTGAGGTAGAGGTCGTTGCCCGCCCCCAGGGGGGAGTAGGCCCCGGTGAGCAGGTTGTAGCCGGAGAGCTGGTCGGCAAAGGCCACCAGCGCCCCGGTGCCGATGTTGCCCTGGGCGTCCCCCACGGCGTGGAGGGTGGCCTTGCGCACGGTGGAGTTGTCGTACCAGCGCCGGGCGCCGTCCTCCTCCGTCCAGGAGAGCACGTCCCCGTCCCGGTCCAGCACCCGGCCCACCGAGAGCTGTCCCTGGCGGTTGTAGAGGTGGCGGTTGGCGGCAAAGGAGACCCAGCGGCCGCCGTTTTTCACGAAGCGGAACACAAACAGGCCGGAGCCCAGCAGCAGGGCGGCGGCCAGCAGGAGGCAGAGCAGGGCCCGCTTTTCAATCTTCTTCATCGTCCGCCTCCCATTCGTCGGTGGATTTGGGGGCCAGCGCCGCCCCCCGGCGGTCCTCCCGCCGGGAGGGCAGGCGGATGGCAAAGCTGGCGTTCTGACGGGTGTCGGTGGCCTTGAGGAAGGCCAGCAGCCCCCAGGAGGCGATCATGGCCGTGCCGCCGTTGGACACGAAGGGAAAGGTGACGCCGGTGAGGGGGAGAATGTCCACCGCGCCGAACACGTTGAGGCAGGTCTGAAACACCATCATGGAGGTGGCGGCGCAGGCGGCGATGACGTAAAAGGAGCTCCGCCCGGCCCGGCAGGCCCGGACGGCGAACACCGCCAGAGTGAGAATGGACAGCACCGCCAGCAGGGCGATGATCAGCCCCCACTCCTCGCACAGCATGCCGAACACCAGGTCGGTATCCCCCGCGCCTACGGTGTGGAGCCAGCCCTCGCCGGGGCCCACCCCCACCAGGCCGCCGGAGGCGGCGGCCGACATGGTGCGGGTCTGCTGGTAGCCGCTGCCTACCGAGGCGTTCTGCCACGCGTGGCCCCAGGTGGCGAAGCGCTGAAGGATGTAGGGCTTGAGGGAGAGCATGGTGAGCACCGCAAACACCCCGCCGCCGCAGATGAGGGCCAGGGTGGCCCAGTCGCCGGAGCGGAGGTAGGCGATAACCAGGAAGGTGACAAAGAAGATGGCGGCGGTGCCGAAGTCGCTCATATAGGCCAGACAGGCCAGGCACACGCCGGTGAGCAGGATGAACAGGCCCAGGTTCCGCTTGCGGAAGAGCCGGTCCAGGGTGGCCGCCCCGGCAAAGATGTAGCAGATTTTGGCCAGCTCCGAGGGCTGCACCGAGATGCCGGCAATGGTCAGCCAGTTGGCCGCTCCATATTTGGTGCCGGTGAGGCCCAGCAGGTAGAGCACCACGGTGAGGCTCAGCAGGCCGATGGCCCCGGCGGCCATGAGCCAGCGGATTTTCTTGGCCCGATCCAGGTTGCGCAGGAAGACCCCCAGCACAAGGAACAGGGCCAGTCCCAGCACCACGCAGAGGAACTGCTTGAACAGGGCGGGGGTATTGGAGGAGGAGGTCACCGCCAGGGAGAGGGTGGACAGGAAGAAGGCGATGGTCTCCATCTCAAAGCCTACCCGGCGCAGGGCGCGGAGGGTGAGGAAGTACAGCCACATCACCCCCGTCAGCAGCAGGAAGGTGAGCGGGATCATCACCGTGGCGTTCTCCCCCTCGCTGATGGTGAGCTGGAGTGCGGTGAGGGCCTGGAACACGGTGAGGAGCACCAGCCCCAGCCAGGGGGACACGGGCCGCATGGCCCGCCGCCGCTGGCGGCGCTGGGCCTTTTCCTCCGGGGAGAGGGGGAGCAGCACGGTCTCCACCCCGCCGATGCCCACCACGTCGCCGTACTGGACGGGGGCGGAGCCCTCCACCGGCCTGCCGTTTACCGTCACGCCACCCTTTGAGCCCAGGTCGTAGGCCGTCCAGGTGTCGTCCGCCTGGCGAATCAGGGCGGCGTGCTGCCGGGAGACCACAGGATAGTTGAGGATTACGTCGGAGTTGCCGCCCCGGCCGAGAATGTTCTCCCAGTGGGTCAGCGGCTCCTGAGCCCCGTTGGGCAGGGTCAGGTAGGCCCACACCTCCGGCAGACAGGGCACGGTGAGCAGGGAGCGGATCGTCCGTATGAGAATCAGCAGGGCCAGCACCGGGAACAAAAAGCGCACCGCCGTGGTGAACCAAGCCCAGACCTGGGGATTGGCGGCCATCCAGTCCAGCAGCGCCTCCATCCGCCCACCTCCTTTTCGTTGGAATATACAGCAGTATAGCACAAATGGGGCCGATAAAAAAGCGGAAGGCCGTCCGCCTTCCGCATTCTTCAAGAATTCTTTACAATTTGCCCTCTCCGGCGGTATAATGGGCTCACCAATGAGAGAGGATGTGAGACCGTGTCTACGATTATCGACGCCAAGGGCAAGCCCTGCCCCACCCCGGTCATCCTGGTCAAGCAGGCCATGGCCGCCGGGGAACATTCCTTCACCGTGCTGGTGGACAACACCACGGCGGTGGAAAACCTCAAGCGCCTGGCGGGCAACCAGGGGTTCGGGGCCGCCGTCACCCAGGGGGAGGGGGTGTTTTCCGTGGCCTTCACCCGTACCGGCTGCGCCGCCTGTGAGGAGGCGGTGAGCGCTCCCCTGCCCGCCCCCGGCGGCGACTGGGCCGTGTTTGTGGGCCGGGATATCATCGGGGACGGCGACCGGGAGCTGGGCGCCAACCTGATGCGCATGTTCTTCTACACTCTGGCCCAGGGGGAGGACAAGCCCGGCGCGGTGCTCTTCATGAACGCCGGCGTGCGCCTGCCCACCCTGGACGAGCAGATTCCCGCCCACCTGAAGGCCCTGGCCGATGCGGGCGTCGAGATCCTGGTGTGCGGCACCTGCCTCAGCTTCTACGGCCTCACCGACCAGCTCCAGGTGGGCACGGTGAGCAACATGTACGACATCGTCACCCGCATGCAGCGGGCGGCCAAGGTGGTCTCCCTGTAATGGACTACGGCGTGATCACCTTCACCTCCACCTACGGGGCCATCTACGCCCAGAAGGTGCTGCGACCGGTGGCGGATGTGCTCACCATGCCGGTGCTGCGGGAGATCTCCCTGGGCTGCGGCATCGCCGTGCGCTTCCGGCCGGAGGACGGGGCGGCGGTGCGCGCCGCCCTGGCCGCCTCCACCCTGCGGCCGGACGAGTACGCCTTTTACGGCGTTACCGGCTCCGGGGCGGCCCTGCGGGCCGAGCCGCTGGACGGGTAGGGGGCCGCCCGGCGCTCAGAAGATCCAGCCGATGAGCAGGGACAGGGCAAAGGCCACGACGGCGGGCATGAAGTTTTCCCAGCGGGTGGGCTTGTCGAGCAGGGCCTTGATGAGCAGCACCACGCCCGCGATGCGCAGCAGCCAGGGCAGCAGGCCCATGAGCAGCAGGAAGGGCAGGCCCACCAGAAACAGGATGACGGGAATGAGAATCACAGCGGCCAGACAGATGATGCCCAGTGTGAACAGCGTAACCATGGAATCAGTCCTCCTTTTGATGGTACCAGCTTACCACACCCAGATAAAAGCGTCCTAAAGGCATTCTTAAAATCAGATAAAAAATCCCCGGCGTCAGGGGGCGGGGCTGTGCCATCCGCCCCTGACGCCGGGGCCTTTTTCTGCGTTCCGGTTCGGCCAAACGGTTTTCATAAAAGTCTCGCTTCGAGGCTGCTTTCCCGGCAGAACGTAATGGATATCAGATGGATGCATAGAATAAATGCCTTGGGGCACGAAGAAATGGGCAGGACTGTCATGTGAAAAGGATAATAGTCCTTTTCTTGTATGCAATTTGGTAGATAATATGATAGTATGTGTGCTGTGGCAGCATTCGATTACCGTGATATGCTCTGTGGCATGGAACACTCCTGTTATACTGCTCCTGTCGGTACAGCATTTCTTGCTGCCATTCCGTTTGGTTTTGGAATGATTAGCGGTTTCATCACAGACTCAGAGCAAGGGAGGGCTTGCGAATGGCAGATACAGATTACATCTTTCACATCAGCCCGTATGATACCGAAAAGCTTTTGCCGCAAGTGAGCAGGGCGCTCGAAAAAAGGACGGAAATGGTTTCGCGGGAACGATTTCCCGGGCTATGGAAGCATACCGACCGATTCCGCTCTATGGCGCGGGGGCGGAAAAGGAGCAGGCTACGCACAAGGGGAATGAGTGCGTTATGTCTGGCGGCCGGCATTTTTTTGGCTGTTCCCGGTCTGATGGAGCCGCGAGAGCTGTTCGTGCCGCTGCTTGTCGGCGCGGCTGCCATGGGTGCGGGTATCATTGGCCTGTGGCAGAGCCGCGCGCGCAAGAAGAATCCGTTTGATAGAGCGGCAAAGATATTGTTGGAGGGCAAAGACAAGAGTTCCGCGGAGCAAGCCGCTTCGGTGTCCTTCTCAGAGGAGGGGATGACCGTTCCGGCGGGCGGCGGCAAGGCGGAATTTGTGCCATATCGAGAGTTTGAATGCGCCGTCGAAACGGCGGATAGTTTTCTTTTCGTCTTTGGCGGCCGTGTCCTGCTGTTGCAGAAAATGGACTTAAAAGCGGAATGTACCGGCGATTTTTGCAGTCTGATCTCGGAAAAAGTGAAACCGTATCACTCGATTGCGTAAAAGGGCGGCGGCAGGGAAAGCCCATGAGGCTGCCGTCAGAGCGGAAAAACGCGCCCGCCTCATTCAAAATGAGGTAGGCGCGTTTTCATGCGCAGCGCGCTTGACACCGCGCCGGGGATTTTTGCATCAACGGAAGTAGGCCGCGCCGCTCTCGAAGAGGGGCTGGTGCTTGTCGCCGGGGATGTTGACGCCTACATAGGGGCCCCGGCGCTCCGAGTGGCCCATCTTGCCGAACACCCGGCCGTCGGGGGAGAAGATGCCCTCGATGGCCTCCAGGGAGCCGTTGGGGTTGGCGTCGATGTCCATGGAGGCCGCGCCGGAGGCGTCCACGTACTGGGTGGCGATCTGGCCGTTGGCGATCAGCCGCTCCAGCTCCGCCTGGGGGGCTGTGAAGCGGCCCTCGCCGTGGGAGATGGGGATGGCGTGGAGGTCGCCCACATGGGACTGGAGCATCCAGGGGGACTGGACAGAGGCCACCCGGGTGGTGACGTACCGGCTCTGGTGGCGGCCGATGGTGTTGAAGGTCAGGGTGGGGCAGCCCTCGTCCATGGCCCGGATCTCGCCGTAGGGCACCAGGCCCAGCTTGATGAGGGCCTGGAAGCCGTTACAGATGCCCAGCATCAGGCCGTCCCGGCGCTTGAGCAGGTCGTGAACCGCGTCGGTGAGCCGGCCGTTGCGCAGGAAGGAGCAGATGAACTTGGCCGAGCCGTCGGGCTCGTCGCCGCCGGAGAAGCCGCCGGGCAGGAACAGGATCTGGGCCGCGCGGATGGCCTTTTCCAGGGCCAGGGCCGACTCCTCCAGGGCGGAGGCGGTCAGGTTGCGCACCACCACGATCTCCGGCTCCAGCCCCGCCCGCAGGCAGGCCCGGGCGGAGTCGTACTCGCAGTTGGTGCCGGGGAACACGGGGATGGCCACCCTGGGCCGGGCGGTTTTGGACTTGCACACCGCCGGGGAGCGCTTGTCCCAGGAGAGGGTGCGCGCCGGGGCGGACTCCCCCGCCCGGGTGGGGTACACGTCCTCCAGCACCCCCTCGTTGAGGGCGAGCAGCTCGTCAATGGGGGCGGAGTCGCCGCCGATGGTGATCACCGGCTCGGCGGTGGTGGTGCCCAGCCTGATCGCCAGGGGGAAGTCGAGCTCCTCGGTCAGCTCCGCCACAATGGAGCGGGGCCAGGGAGTGTACCAGTTCGTGTCCACATCGGAACCCATGGCAAAGCCGATCTTGTTGCCGAAGGACATGTTCATGACCGCCTCGGCAAAGCCGTGCTCCACCGCCCACGCGGACTTCACTTTCCCGGCCTTGTGCAGTTCACGGAGCTTGTCCCAGGCCGCCATAGGGTGCTCGGCCAGGGCGTCGCCTACGAACAGGTACACCGGGTGCCCCGCCTCCTTGAACTCGGGGGAGAGCACCTCACCCGCCTGGATGGGCGCGATGGCGAAGGAGATCAGCGTGGGGGGCACGTCCAGATCGTGGAAGGTGCCCGACATGGAGTCCTTGCCGCCGATGGCGGCGCAGCCCAGCTCCAACTGGGCGTCCAGGGCCCCCAGCAGGGCGGCGAAGGGCTTGCCCCAGCGGGCGGGCTCGTCCCGCAGCTTCTCAAAGAACTCCTGGAGGGTCAGATAGGCCTTCCGGTAGTCCGCGCCGGCGGCCACCAGCTTGGCTACGGAGGCGTAGACCGCGTCCTTTGCCCCCTGGTAGGGGTCGGCGGACAGGGCCTCGGGGTCGCAGCCCCAGGCCATGACGCTGGCCTGGCCGGTCTCCTGCTCCGGCTCCACGGGGAAGAGGGCGGCCATGACCTGGGCCGGGGTGCGCTGGGTCCTGCCGCCGAAGGGCATGAGCACGCTGCCCGCGCCGATGGAGCCGTCAAACCGCTCGGTGAGGCCGCGGCGGGAGGCGCACTTCAGGCTGGCGGCCATCTCCCGCAGGGTGGAGAAGGTCGCCCTCTCCGGGGCGGCGTCCGCCTGGGGCACGGACACCCGGGCGTGCTTGGCCGCGCCGTTGGTGTTGAGGAAGGCCCGGGACAGGCTGGCCACGGTCTGGCCCCGCCAGGTCATGACCATGCGGGGCTCCGCCGTGACCGAGGCCACCGGGTAGGCCTCCAGGTTCTCCCTGGCGGCGGCGGCCAGCAGGGCGTCCACGTCCGCCGGGGCCACCACCACGGCCATGCGCTCCTGGGACTCGGAGATGGCCAGCTCGGTGCCGTCCAGGCCGTCGTACTTCTTGCGCACCGCGTCCAGGTCGATGGACAGGCCGTCAGCCAGCTCGCCGATAGCCACGCTCACGCCGCCGGCGCCGAAGTCGTTGCACCGCTTGATGAGGCGGGTGACGGCGGGGTCGCGGAAGAGACGCTGGAGCTTGCGCTCCTCCGGGGCGTTGCCCTTCTGCACCTCGCTGGCCATGGTGTCCAGGCTGGCCTTGTTGTGGCTCTTGGAGGAGCCGGTGGCGCCGCCGATGCCGTCCCGGCCGGTGCGGCCGCCCAGGAGGATCACCACGTCGCCGGGGGCGGGCCGCTCCCGGCGGACGTTGGACGCCGGGGCCGCGCCCACCACCGCGCCGCACTCCAGGTGCTTAGCCACATAGCCCTCGTGGTAGAGCTCCGCCACGTGGCCGGTGGCCAGGCCGATCTGGTTGCCGTAGGAGGAGTAGCCCGCCGCGGCGGTCTGGGCGATCTTCCGCTGGGGCAGCTTGCCCTCCAGGGTCTGCTCCACCGGGGTGCGGGGGTCGCCGCAGCCAGTGAGGCGCATGGCCTGGTGGACGTATACCCGGCCGGAGAGGGGGTCGCGGATGCACCCGCCGATGCAGGTGGCCGCGCCGCCGAAGGGCTCGATCTCGGTGGGGTGGTTGTGGGTCTCGTTCTTGAACATGAGCAGCCAGTCCTGCTCCTTCCCGTCCACCTGGGCGGGCACGTGGATGGAGCAGGCGTTAATCTCCTCGCTCTCGTCCAGCTCGGGGAGCAGGCCCCGCTTTTTCAGGGTCTTGGCGCCCAGGGTGGCGATGTCCATGAGGGTCTGGGGCCGCTTGGCGGCCTTCTCCGCGCCGTAGACCTCCACCCGGGCGGACAGGTACCGCTCATAGGCGGCCTTTACGTTGTCATCGGCGATCTCCACCTCGTCCAGGTGGGTGGAGAAGGTGGTGTGGCGGCAGTGATCCGACCAGTAGGTGTCCACCACCCGCACCTCGGTGAGGGTGGGATCGCGGCCCTCCTCGTCCCGGAAGTAGGCCTGGAGGAAGGCGAGATCGGCCAGATCCATGGCCAGGGCGTACTGGGCCAGCACCCCCTCCAGACCCGCGCGGTCCAGGGCGGTGAAGCCCTCCAGCACGGGCACGGCAGCGGGGACGGGGTAGTCCTGGCGGAGGGTGGCGGGCTTGTCCAGCGCCGCCTCGCGGCTCTCCACCGGGTTGATGAGATAGCCCCGGGCCCTGGCCGCCTCCGGGGCGGTGAGGGTTCCCTCCAGCACGTAGACGGTGGCGGCGCGGACGGTGGGGCGCTCCCCGCCGTGCATCATCTGGATGCACTGGGCGCAGGAGTCGGCCCGCTGGTCGTACTGGCCGGGCAGGGCCTCCACCGCGAGCAGGGTGTGCTCCCCCTCCGGGGCGGGCATGACCTCATCCCACAGGGCGTCCACCTGCGGCTCGGAGAGCACGGTGGTGCGGGCGGCGGCATAGACCGCCGCGTCCACCCCCTCCACGTCGTAGCGGCGCAGCACCCGCACGCCGGTCAGCCCCGTCAGGCCCAGGGTGTGGCGCAGCTCTCCGAACAGATGCTCCGCCTCCACGGCAAAGCCGGGCTTCTTCTCCACATAACAGCGAAATACGTTCCCCATACTCTCTTTCTCTCCCTTATGTGATCTTCCAGTCGGAAAATTGATGGAATATGTTTTGCTGGGTGGGCGTCAGCCCGTCGATCCGGCTCCACTGGGTCAAAACGGACCAGTTCTTGAAGCAGATGACCGCGAAGGGGGGCTGCCCGGCCAGATATTCATAGAGCTGCCGGGCCGGCTCCGTCCGCCACTGTCCCACGGCGGCCCGGAAGGCGCTCAGGCGGTTCAGCGCCCCGGCGTCGCTATACTTGCCGTAGTTGAGGGCGCCGCCGGGAGTCAGGAAGGCGGTGAGATCAAAGTCGGCGGTGAGCCGCACCTCCCCCAGGTACAGGTCGAAGTTCCCCGCCGTCAGGGCCTGAAGGTAATCGTCCCAGGCCAGGGCCCGCAGCTCCACCTCCAGGCCGGCGTCGGTCAGGTTGGCGGCCAGCGTCTCCGCCGCGGCCAGCCGGTCGGCGTTGTTGTTTGGGGCCACAAAGGTGAGCGCCAGCGGCCGCCCCTCCTTCTGCCATACCCCGTCGGCTCTGGTATAGCCGGCAGCGGTGAGGAGCGGCTCCATGGCCTGGGGGGCGTAGTCCAGCGTCTGGGCCAGCGCCTCGTCGTAGAGGGGGCTGGCGGGGGAGACAGGAAGGGCGGCGGGCTGGGCGTGGCGGGAGAACTGGGCGGTGGATACGGCGGCCCGGTCAAAGCCCCGCAGCAGGGCCTGCCGCACCTGGGCGCTCCGGCAGGGGCCGTCGGCCGTGTTGAAGCCCACGTACAGCATGGTGCTGGTGGGGTAGTCCACCGCAGCAAAGGAACCAGAAAAACCCAGGGCATTGGTGCCCGTCAGGTCGGTGGAGACCAGGGCAATGTCCCGGGTATCAAAGGCATGGATCAGATCGTCCGCCTCCTGAATGGCCCGCAGGGGAATGGTGTCCCGGGGCAGGGCCTTGCCTTGCCACCAGTCGGAGCGGGCTTCCAGCGCGAGGTTCTCCCCCGTGCCGGCGAGCACGTAGGGCCCCGTGCCCAGGGGGACGCCTCCCGTCTCCTTGACGATGGGGATGTCCAGCAGGGCGGGCAGAGCACCGTTGGCGCGGCTCAGGGTGACGGTCACCATGCCGTTGGCGGCGGCGATGTCCGTCACGCCGGCGAAGCGGGCGGAGTAGAGGGGGCTGGTGCGGGCCAGGTTGAGGGAGGCCGCGATCTCCGCGGCCGTCAGGGGGCTGCCGTCGGAGAAGGTCACCCCGCTGCGGGGGATAAAGGACCACTGGAGGCCGTCGGCCGACACGGAGGCGGAGGCGCAGAGCGCCTCCTGGGGCTGAAACTGCCCGTTCAGGGCAAACAGCCCCTCATACAGCAGGCCCCCCAGGGCCAGGTTGGTGCGGTTGGAGCCGGTGATGGGGTGGAACCCGGCCTCTGGGTAGCAGGCCAGGGCGAACTCGGCCGCCTCTGGAGAGGGGGAGACGCTGGGCGTGGGGGTGGGTGTGGGCTCCGGCTCCGGCGCCGGCCCGCAGGCGGCCAAACCCAGGCACAGGGCCGCCGTCAGCAGGGCGGCTAGAATGTTTCGCAAACGGCTCGGCCTCCTTCCTAAAGGCGCGTCGATTTTCTGCGGAAAATCTCTGCCGCTGCGCGGCAGGATACGCGCCTTCCAGAGGGAACCAGTTCCCCCTAGATACGCGCCTGCGGCGCGATACCCCCTCCGCTCTCCGAGGGAATTTTGGATTGGCGTACAACGGCAATGGAGCATCCATATTTTATAGCTGCTTATCTCACAGCGTTTTCCCCGCCCTGCGGGGAAACGAAATTGAAAATCAGTCTTTCCGGGAATTCATGTTCCGGAAAGACACCCCGACCCGCGCCACAGGGCGCGAAACCGGGGGTATCGAGCCAAGTCGCCGGCGTTTTCGCCGGCACGCAGGCTCGTATCTAGGGGTCGGAAGCGCCGGTGGCGCTTCCGATGAAGTCCAGACGGAGTCTCCTCAGACGCCATTGGATGCCCCCTAGACGATTGCGATCATCGCCGCCTGGCTCCCCCGCTCCCCGTGGGTGTAACGGTGGGACCAGTACTTCTCCGGCAGGCAGCAGGTACAGTCGGCGGAGACAGCGATGTGTTCGGGGGCCAGCCCGGCGCTCTCCAGCCGCTTGGCGTTGAGGCCCTTGAGATCCACGTGGAACTTGCCGGTGGGCAGCACCTCGATGGAGGACAGGGCGGCGGCCCCCATGGCCTCGGTCATGGCGTTGGGCACGTCCTCGTGGGTCTCGAAGCAGCACTTGGAGATGCCGGGGCCGACGGCGGCCAGGATGTCCAGCCGGTCGCAGCCGTAGCAGTCCACCATGCGTTCCACCGCCTTGGCGGCAATGCCCAGGGCGGTGCCCCGCCAGCCGGCGTGGACCGCCCCAACCACCCGGCGCACCGGGTCGTAGAGCAGGATGGGCAGGCAGTCGGCGGAGTAGACCGCCAGCGTCACACCGGGGATGTCGGTGACAAGGCCATCCGCCTGCCAGGGCTCCGGCTCGTCCAGGCCAATGCCCAGATCCGCCGCGGTGACGGTGCGCACCGTGTCACCGTGAACCTGGCTGGCGCAGACAATGTTCCCCATGTCCGCCCCAATGGCGGCGCAGAAGCGGCGGTAGTTCTCCCGCACCCGGTCGGGGGCGTCGCCCCGGTTCATGCCCAGGTTGAGGGTGGCGTAGATCCCCTCCGATACCCCGCCCAGGCGGGTGGAGAAGCCGTGTGCCACACCGCCGGCGGCCTCAAAGCCGTCGGCGGTGAGATACACCAGGCCATTTTTGTTGTGCTCGATGATATTCATGGATTTCCTCCATCTGGAAATCGAAATCGGTTTTTCCGGAAACTCGCGTTTCGAAAAACACCTCGACCCGCGCCGCGGGCACGAAGCCGGGGGTATCAAAACCGCTGTGCCGCAAAGCGGCACGGCGGTTTTGTATCTAGGGGCCGGAGGCGCTTCCGGTCAAACGCCAGCGAAGCCACATTCCGCTTTTGGATACCCCATAGACTGCTTTTACTCGTCCTCGTGCATGCCGCAGCACTTCTTGTACTTCTTGCCGCTGCCACAGGGACAGGGGTCGTTGCGGCCCACCTTCTGGCCCTTCTTGACGGGCTGCTTCTTAACGGTGCCGTCGCTGCCCGCGCTCTCGCCGGTGACCTTGGCCACCCGCTCCCGCTTGACGGTGGTGGCGCCCACCTGGACCCGGGCCAGGAAGATGCGGCGGATGGTCTCGGCCTGGATGGCGGCGATCATGCTCTCAAACATCTCGTAGCCTTCCTTTTTATAGGCCACCACCGGGTCGTTCTGGCCGTAAGCCCGCAGGCCGATGCCCTGGCGCAGCTCCTGCATGGCGTCGATGTTGTCCATCCAGTACTCGTCCACCACCCGGAGCATCATCACCCGCTCCAGCTCGCGCATGAGGGGCTCGCCCAGCTCGGCCTCCTTGCGGGCGTAGATGTCGCTGGCCCGCTCCTGGAGCAGGTCGGTGAGGGCCTGGGCGTCGTACTGCTGGAGCTCCTCGTCGGTAAACTTGAACTCGTCGGGCCGCAGGAACAGACCGCGGAACTGGGCGCACACCTCCCGCCAGTTCTCGGCGTCCATGTGCTTGAGCTCACCCATGTGGGCCTGCACCTCGGTGGAAATCACGGTGGAGAGCATGGCCTGAACGGACTCCTTCAGGTTCTCCCCGTCCAGCACCTTGCGGCGCTGCTCGTAGATGACCTTACGCTGGGTGTTCATCACGTCGTCGTACTCCAGCACGGTCTTGCGGGTCTGGAAGTTGCGGGACTCCACCTGCTTCTGGGCGTTCTCAATGGCGTTGGAGAGGATCTTCGCGTCAATGGGGGTGTCCTCGTCCACGCCCAGCTTCTCCATCATGCCCATGACCCGCTCGGAGCCGAACAGGCGCATGATGTCGTCCTCCAGGGACAGGTAGAAGCGGCTCTCGCCCGGGTCGCCCTGACGGCCGGCACGGCCGCGGAGCTGGTTGTCAATGCGGCGGGACTCGTGGCGCTCGGTGCCCAGGATGAACAGGCCGCCCGCGGCCCGCACCTGGTCGGCCTCCGCCTTGATCTCGTCCTTGTATTTGGCCTCCGCCTCGGCGAACATCTTCCGGGCGTTGAGGATCTCCTCGTTGTCGGTGTCGGCGTAGCCGGTGGACTCGGCGATGAGCTCGTCGGAGAGGCCGGCCTTGCGCAGCTCGGCCTTGGCCAGGTACTCGGCGTTGCCGCCCAGCATGATATCGGTGCCGCGGCCGGCCATGTTGGTGGCCACGGTGACCGCGCCCAGCTTGCCGGCCTGGGCGACGATCTCGGCCTCCTTCTCGTGGAACTTGGCGTTGAGCACGTTGTGCTTGATGCCCCGCTTCTTGAGCATGGCGGAGAGCTCCTCCGACTTCTCGATGGAGATGGTGCCCACCAGCACGGGCTGGCCCTTCTTGTGGCACTCCTCAATCTGGTTGACAATGGCGCGGAACTTGCCTGCCTCGGTCTTGTAAACCACGTCGGGGTGATCCACGCGCTGCACCGGCTTGTTGGTGGGGATCTCCACGATATCCAGGGAGTAGATGGTGCCGAACTCCTCCTCCTCGGTCATGGCGGTGCCGGTCATGCCGGAGAGCTTGCCGTACAGGCGGAAGTAGTTCTGGAAGGTGATGGTGGCCAGGGTCTTGGACTCCCGG
>ERZ826396.62-NODE-62-length-145420-cov-6.516644_pt1 | contig 145420 bp, 143 predicted proteins | sample MGYA00519926_ERZ826396 | MGnify/ENA primary metagenome ERZ826396 (study PRJEB31778, sample SAMEA3449230) | human gut metagenome | biome: human gut; feature: human-associated habitat; material: faeces | place: United Kingdom | collected 2010/2012 ... | reverse complement strand
ATAAAGTCTCCACCCTCGTGTTTTGCGATCAAATATGCATATAATGCTGTACGCAAATTTCCTACATGCATCCGTCCTGTAGGACTTGGTGCAAATCTTGTTCTTACTTTACGCATCGTTCTTTTCTCCATTCTCTGTTTATAAAAGTTCTAAATCTAACAGTAATCTCTATTCAAAATAACACAGTCATAATTTTGTGACTGTATTTGTACTCTCTATTCAAAATAACACAGTCACAATGTTTTTGTGACTGTGTTTGTGCTTTTCTAAGATGGAAGCAGTCTATTGTGCCATGTCAATGCAAACACACCAATCAAGGCTACATATTCTTCCAAATCAATATTTTCATAAATTCGATTGATTTCCGCGTATGACATTTCGTTGATACAGGCATTATTGACATACAATCGTGCTGTATCCGACAAACTTGGAATTTTGGTATCGCCGATAATCGGAACGGAATGATTTGGAGCCTCTCTTCGAATTTGTTTATACTGTCCGGTTGTAATTGCTTTTGGAAACGTATTTTCTAACGCACCCACACTGGACAAATACTGTACAATCTCCGGCTTTCCAAATGGACTGTCCTCAAATAACACGTTGGCATATTCATCCGTTGTCGCACTCATCTTCTGTGCCCGTGTGTTATAACGAGTAAAGGAAACACCCTGTTTCGATAACCAGACACGCACCGTTCCTTTGTGTACGTGATGGTCACTGTCCACAAAAATACTGCCGGATGTGGAACGCATGACCCAACTGGACATGTAAACAAAATGTTTTCGATCTACCGTATTGAGATAATTTGTCAAATGTTTTCGGATGATGTCCAAATCAACCGGTTTCATCAAATCGGCTTCCTGTAAATAGTCCGTCAAAATTCGGTCTACCAAGGCCGGATGGGATAAGGAATTATCCACTCGTGCGCCTTTCCAACTGGTTAAAGTTCCACCTCGAGCGGAGGTTACCTTTCCGTCCACAATTTCGATACGGTTGTTGGCATCCTTGGATACCAAATACATCTCTTCCGGGTCAATGGCAATGTATAGGCTCTTTAACTCTTCCTCTACAATTTCTTTGTTTCGCTCAATCGCAATGTTTAATGCATAAATACCATCCGTATTGGACGATGGAATGGTTGCACCTTCCAATGCCAAGGCCATACCAATACGAAAGGTACACATCTGTCCAATGCTTCGCATGGCGATGGCTTTGTTATTTGCCCGTAAATTTGTATCATGACTCCCGTCTAAAATACCAGATGCCGAGTTTAAAATCAGCTTATATCCTTCTTGCTCATTATTCGTGTCTTCCCATTCTTTTGTTCCAAAGTCATAATTCTTTAATGTTGCTTTGATCGCAACTCTGGAATCCTTAACCTCTTCATAGGGGTCGTTTCCATTTCCATCGTGAAAGGTTCCTAACATAATCATAAGCAATGGATAATAAGATACAAAGTCCTGATGCACCGATAATCCGCTGGATGTATATTTATAACGATCTAAGAGTTCCTCCTGATAATCATAAATTCCATCAAAGTGTTTGGATTTCTGACACATATATGGTGAAAAATCTTCTGGATCTAAAATTTCATCTACGGGTTCGGTGTGTTCAAAGAAATAGGGAATTTCGTGAGAACAGCGCACCGGATATCCTTGATAGGATGTTCTTGACTGTGCAATGATCAAATTCAATAAGGTTTTACTGCAAGCTTTTTTCGGAAGTTTGGAAATGTATCCGTATTTCTCCTTCAATTCCCGAATTTTTGCCCGGTCTTGGTCTAACTGCTGCTGGTTGATTTCTGCTCCATGAATCCCACCAATGGAAAATCGCACATAAGAGGAAGACTCTCGACCATACTTGTCAATAAACGGTAAAATCACTCCATACGTGCGATCGGCCCGTTTTCGTTCCAGTTTGGTCTGTGCCGGAATTCCATGTGCAAAAATATGGTTGGTCGATTCGTTCCAGTTTTTGTTCCGGAAGGAATCATAATACTGATAAATGGACATGAATTTTGCCAAATGGGCATTTGCAGCTTTTGGATTTACTGCATGAATTGGTGTAAACACCTTTTCCATGTACCAGTTTTTTGTATCTTCCAGCATATCTTTTTGCTGTATATTTAATTCCGTGGCTTTGTGTTTTGCCGGATATAAATACGTAACCGTTGACGTATCCTCGATCGGCTTATCGGGAGCAATGATAAATTCTACAAACTTGGCAGATGTGGAATTGACCGTGATTCCACACTCTTTTAAATGTGGATATTTGATTAGCAAATTTCGTTTGATCTTAAACTTGTTTGCTAAAAAGCCCGGAAATACGGTATCTTTTAATTCGGCAATGTCATTGATGTTGTATAAGATATCGTGATAAATACTTTTGGAATGCCCTGTCTTATTGGATTCCGATTCGATGATTGAACCGCCCAAAATACCAACCAAGGTTTTCAAACCAATGGTTGGGCGTCCGTTTTCGATTTTTGTTTCATTTAAAAATGCGACATCCACATGATTTCCATACCGAACATATGGTGTCGTGTTTATGACACTCCGTGCTGCATTTATGACTGTATTGGAATATTTTCGAAGTGCTTCCGTCGATACCCGGGTACGTCCGGATACCATACTTTTTGTCACATAATCAATCATTGGAATATCATAATTGATGGAGTTATAGGCAAAATACCAATCCTCTTTTGGTTTTACCACCTTATTTGCTGTTCCTAAAAATTCAGATAATAAGGTTGCTTCTCCATTACTTGGAATGGGATTTTCCATAAACTCCTGTAAACGAGTTCCATTGTCCACCAGATTGTAACACGTGTAATCATAACCACTGTCACGACAGGCTCGTTCGACCTCTTCTGCTTGGTCACAAAGATAAAACATATCCAAATGGTTCTGTTCATCAATAAATCCTACACAGAAGAGGTTATCATAACATTCAATGTCCCAAAAACGATGCATTGTAAAGATTAGCCCAGTGCATGTGTTGGAGCAATGTCCATTTCCAACAGAAATTGACTTGGTGTCAATTCATTCTCACTGGTCACTCGTCTCTTCGCAGCATATATATGCAAGGAGGTTTTCGCTCTGGTGATGGCTACATAGCAAAGACGACGTTCGCTTTCCATATCATCCTCGTCCATGACTCGTGTACCGGGGAAATTCTCCTGCTCTAAGCCTAACAAGAATACATGTTCCCATTCCAATCCTTTTGCATTGTGAACGGTTGTGATGCAAACTCCATCCTTACCTTCTTCTCTTACACTGACTGCACTCATATCGAACACAAAGGCAGATGCCAAGTCGTAGAGTGTTGCCTGCTGGTTTTCCTGTTTATATTGTTCCTCAAAATCCCGAATCACACCCTTTAAGGTGATCAAATCGCGTTTGTATCGATCTTTATTTTTCAGACCCATCAGCCAAGTCTCATAACCAAAAGACTGGAAGATATAGCCAACCAAATGGGATAAATCAATTTCCTGATTGTCATTGGCCTGAATAACCGATTCATACGTAGAAATGAAGTTTTCTACTTTCTTTCGAAGTGCTGGTGTCAATTCTTTTACCTCTTTGGATAATAAATATTCCACCAAGCCCTGATTGTGTTTATCGGCATAGGTCTGCAGCTTCGCAATGGCAGCCGGCCCAATGCCCTGTTTCGGGCGATCAATGATGCCAAGAAACGCATAGATGTCTTTCGGGTTGGTAAATACTTTTAAGAAGTTTAAGGTATCTGTCATAACCTCAGACTTCATAAAATCTGCATATTTTGTGGTGTCAAATACCGGAATGTTTGCTCGTGTTAAAGTTTGCGAAATATTCGGGAGTGTCATCCGGCTGCGAATCAGAATTGCCATATCCTTATATGGCACACCTTCTTCATGATATTTCTTAATGAATGATACAATCTGATCACTTTCCAACTGATCTCGATCCGAAATGGTGAAGGTGATTCCCGCATAGCGGCTGTCCATTGGTTTCATTGCGACTAAATCTGCTCGAATGGATTCCCCGGTTGTATTGTGATGAATGACACGGTTTGCAACATCCAAAATCGGTTGATAGGATCGATAATTTTTCGCCAAATTATAGACTTCGGCTTCTTTGGCATGGTCTGCAATCAGGTTTGGCCGTCCCCCTCGGAATTCGTAAATGGACTGGTCAATATCTCCTACAATGGTCAGTTTCTCACCGGCAATGTAACGGATGAAGGCATCTTGTAACATATTGGTATCCTGATACTCATCCACAATGGTGTGAATTAAAGACTCTCGATATTCCGTCAGCAGATTATTTTTCATCATCAAATACCCAATGAATAAAACCTGATCATAGGTTACCGTATTCGTTCGCTGTCCATCTACCATGGATTCTTTGAAGATTCGATAACAAAAATCCGCAACCTCGACTACATTTTCTGCGGTAATGGAACGATGGGTTTTCTGCATTCGATACAGCGTATCTTCCGAAAACTGTCCCGTCATAAGTTCTTCCGGCTGTGCCGTGTTGATTAACGTGGAAACGGTAGATGCAACCAAATTGAAATGTTTCTTTCCCAGTTTCTTTTCATTCACATCTAACGCCCACTGTGTCAAGAAATTCAAATGTTCCTGTTTGGCTTCTACCAAATTCCGAAACATAATGTTTGTAGAATTCTCATCAATAATGGAAAAATTTGATTCTAAACCAACGGCTGTGGCATGCTTTCGAATCAAATTTCCGATTACCGAATGAAAGGTTCCAATCTGAACCCGACGAAGATCTCTGGCATAAGCCGGTGTTCCGTCTTCTGCAAACGGTAATGGCTCCCCACGATAATCTGAGGTGCTATCCGGAGATAATTCTTTTTCTAATCTTGTTCGCAGATCATTGGCTGCAGCACGGGTAAACGTAATCAAAAGGATATTTCCTGTGGCATATTCACTTAAAATTCGTTTCGTACGGGCTAAGATGGTCGTTGTCTTTCCTGTCCCCGCACCGGCGACTCCGATGACGCGTTTGTCAATCGGAGCCTCAATGAGTGCAAGCTGATGATCATTATACATTGTTAAAATCTGTCAGCAATTCTTTCATGGCATCGACCAGTGCCAGTTTGAATTCTTTGCGAACAAAATGACGGATATCGGCACGCATTGCTGCGACTTCTTCTTCTGAGAATAATCGTTCCATAACAGAAGTTGTTTCTTTTCCATTGGCTTCTGTGTCCTCTGTAGGTGTCAAGGATACCCGATAGGATTCGGTATTGTCCTCTGGCAGTTCTGTCTTGGACGGAGAAGCTTTCTTAGCAGCTTTCGTTTTCTTTGCCGATTTTGTCGGTTTCTTCTCTTTCGGTGGCTCCGCTGCTGTTTCCGGTGGATTCATGGCACCTGTTTCGGGCAGATCCTCTTTCACAGGTTCCTCTTTCACAGGTTCCTCTTTCACAGGTTCCTCTTTCACCGGTTCTTCTTTTACCGGTTCTTCTTTTACCGGTTCTTCTTTTACCGGTTCCTCTTTCACAGGTTCTTCTTTCACAGGTTCCTCTTTCACAGGTTCCTCTTTCACAGGTTCCTCTTTTACAGGTTCCTCTTTTACAGGTTCCTCTTTTACAGGTTCCTCTTTTACCGGTTCTTCTTTTACAGGTTCCTCTTTTACAGGTTCTTCTTTTACAGGTTCTTCTTTTACCGGCTCTGTCGCTGTTTCTGTTGCCTGAGCAGCATTGGCCTGTGCCTGTGCGACCAACTCTTCAAATGTCGGTGTATGGGATACTTCCGGTGCAGCCGTAGATGCAGGAACTGGTGTCACTGGTGTTGCCGGAGCAGCAGGTGCTGTGTTTGTCTGAGCCGCATTGGCCTGTGCCTGTGCAACCAACTCTTCGAATGTTGGTGTATGGGATTCTGTTGTAGATGCTGGTCTCGGAGTCTGCTCTGCTGGTGCAGATTCTGTAGGAGCTGCTGTCGGAGCTGTTGCAGGAGTCTCTGCTTCCGGGTTTCCTCCGTTCATTTGTGCAAGTAACTGATCAAAACTAAGGTTAAATGGTGTGTCTGGTTTCTGTGCTGACATAAATGAGTTCCTCACTTTCTAATTTGCATATTTTTTGATTCTATTTTTTGGGACGGCGGATTTGTATCTGCCTTACTGGGATAAAAACTGTGCAATTTGAAGAATCTGACCAATTTCCGTCAATTTTTGGTCTGTATTTTTCTCTTCATTTGCTAATACCTCGGTGATTTTTTCTAAGGCAATGTTTTTACTTACAATTTCAACACGTAATTTCTGTTGTGTCAAATAGTCCTGATCTTTTGCAAAAATATCTCGCATACAGGACAGATGTTCCAACTGCCCGTCTCGAATATATTTTAATAACTGCTGCATCGTTGCCGATGTGATCGGAAGTGTCATTGCCCCTTCAAAAAGCGGGTCATGGAAAAATACATCCAACATATTTAAGCTGGTTGTAATCACTGCTTCATATGGACCCCAATTGGTGATGTCTTTGGTTTTCGCCGAACTGTTTACATTTGGAAATCGACTGGCAAAAGCCGGAAGTAATTCATGAGCAAGTACGGTCTGTTTTACGAGACTTGTACTCTCAATCTGTTTCTCGACAATGGCTCGAAGCTGATTCTGCTTGGTTGCCAGTCGCAGATTCTGTTCCACTTGCTGTTTTTGTCTCTGCTTCAAAATATAGTTGTCAATTTTATCATAGCCCAATGCTACTAACTGTTTATTGACCAAGTTTTTATACTCTGCCTGTGCATTTTGCATGGCTTTGTTAAACGTGGTCAAATATGATTCTACCTGTTTCCTCAGCTTTCTTACATTGGTTACATCTTCCGGCGATAACTGTTCACCGGCATCGATGCGGATTGCAATGGCGTTAATTTCGTCTTTTAATGCTTCCCAAATCTCTGCGGATACGGTATAGTCATTCCCGTTAGGAACCGGTGCCGGAATATTGATCACCGTTGGTGTGTTGGTTACTGTTTCACTCATACGAACATTCCTTTCTTACAACTGTTGATTTAAAAGCCATCGTCGTTTTTGGATACTGGCTACACTTCGACGAATTTGCTGTGATAATTTGGTATCCGTCTGTTGATGTGACAATACCAAAGCATCTTCTTCTGCCGTCCATTGTCTTGGCGGATAGCCTGCTGTTTTCTGATAATATCGCCGTCGTTGTTCGGCTCTCGTTCGTTGCCACCTTACAACATCCCGATACTGTGCTTTCCTGTTGCACATGACTACAACATCCTTTCGTTATACGCCCTGCCAGTCTTCCGGTTTCTCATAAAACTGACTGGATCGATGAATTTCATAATAAGCACCCTTTGGCTTCAAATGCCCAACGGCATAGGCTCTTGCCTGCTGTTTGGATAAATGCCGATGATTCTGAATGGCTCGAAACGCATTGCGTGCTACTTCATCCGGTAAATTTCGATAATTGGTTTTGACCCAATGTTCCAAATCCTCATCACTTGCTTTCCTGGGATCTTCTGCCTCCGGAACTAAGGAAATGAGATATTCAATATATTCCCGTGAGTATGGCTCATCGTAGTTGCCCTCCAACAAAATGGTATCAAACTGTCCCAAATGTAACAATCCAACGCCGACCTCTGTTGCTTCTACGGTATCCAAATCGGTACAATACAGCAAGCGGTCGTCCTCTTTTGTTAGAACAAAGGCATAATTGATCAAATCATGATGTTTCTGTGGATATGCCTGAATGGTCATATCACCAACCGAAAATACGGTATCCGGTCGAATGGGGGTGATTTGTCCACTGGCCAGTAATGGAGTGACATCCAAGATTCCTTCCTTTGTCAATTCTCCAATGACATCGGTTGGTAAAAAAGCTGGAACACCCTGCTTTAATAAATGTCGAACCAATGGTAATTTCATGTGGTCTCCATGTCTATGTGTGATGAGTAAGGCTTTCACTTGCTCGACTGGTATGTCAAACGCTTGAAAGGCTTTGATACTGATACCGGCATCAATTAAAATGGACTGATCGACAAAGACCGAATTTCCAGACGAGCCGGTGGCTAAAATTTGAATCTGCACGGTAGATAACTCCTTTCAAAATTCACTTCGTGTGACAGGGACTTTTCACACCCTGTTTCACATGTTATAATAATACTAAATTGGTGGTGACGTTACAAGACTGTCTGGAAGCAGCGTCCTTACCACCATACTATGTAGAAAGGAGACTTCATCTATGAATATTGCAACGGTCGACCAAGCACATGTAGATGCATATCTGGACCGAGCACAACGGTTTATTGATAATGTAAATGCCTTTAAGGAAACTTTAATTGAACGTTTACAGGCAATCGGACAGGCCAATCCATTCGCCAATGACGTTTCTACTCCGATGCAGTCTACACAGAGCACACCGGTAGCCCAGACAACACCGATCCAGCCTGTGATGGACACGACACCGGTTCAGCCAACGGTAACGGCGGATGATGTAGATATTGATGCGTTACTGGGTGATTTGGATTTGGATGCAACATTGAGCTTATAAGTACAAGTATCAAAAATCCGTGGGTGATAACACCCACGGATTTTTTAGTGTCTTACCACGGTTCGTTATCGTCCTCGTCGTCGTAATCCTCATCCTCATAGTCATATCCGTCGTCCGATTCTTCGGCACGACGTCTTTCATCTTCGGCTTCTCTTTCTGCTTCCAGCTCTTCGTCAATGGTATCACTGAATTCTACAAGAATCGGTGTATTGTTTACCAGAAACAGTGCACTTTCCCGAAGTTCAGGGATGGATAACAATTTGGCTGTTTTCCGAAGATGATGCTGACCAACCACATAGTACGTTACATTGACACTGCCTCTACCTGCCATACGAGCTGCTGTGAGCATCTGTTTCTTTGCGTCCGTAGCATCATTTGCCGGAACAGACTGTGTAACAACCAAAATGGCTGTAAATCGATCACATACACCGATGTTTTCTTTGGCTGCATATAAGGCATCTTCATACAATGTAGAGAGCATGTCCACCGTATATGGAATTGGAGAATGTTCCAGTGCTTCCAGAATGACCTGTTTGTCTGCCACTGGTGTATGCAGCAGGTTTCCAAAGAATGCTAATGTATGATCCTGTTCCAGAACCTTATCCAGATACCGCTCCATCACCGAACGAGAATCCACTTCCGGTTCTTCTACAACTGGTTCTACAAAGGCTCCCATTTCATTTAAACGGTCATATACAAAACGGGCCACTTCCTGTTCTGTGGACATGGCCATGGCTGTCATTACATCAGCTGCGTTCTGAATTTCCTGTTCTACCCGCATAATAGCCAGTGGATGAAACGCCACATTTGCTCTGGCTTCCTGAAACACGGCATTCATCTGTTCCGCAATAGAAGCCGCATCAATGCCGGCAGTACCTGCACGTAAGATAAAGGATACAACATCCCCATTTTCTACCAGAATCCAGTTCTTTAAATGCTCCGGTTTTACATCTCTTGCCTGTGCATAGACTTCGGCAAACTGCTCTAAGCTGTCATATTCCGCCAGAATTTCTCCATTTTCGCCCGGAACCTGCACAACACCTGTTTCTTCATTCTGTAAAAGCTCAAATCTGTCAATCTCATTGTTAAAGTTAAACTGTACGTGTCTCATACTCATTACCTCTTTCTTTCTTTGTTTGCTTTTTTTGTGTTTGTTATTTTTTTAAACATCCGCATGGAATTTTACGAATGTCAAAACAACCGTTTTCCTGCTGTTCTCCAACCCAGACATGTTCTTTTGTCAAGGCTCCTTTGGTATCTAACCAATATCCCACCTGTAATGGTTCTTCAAAAATATGACCCATCACCAGTTCCAGTGTTCCAGAATTTAAGGTACTATAATCAGTAGCCGACTGATACGGATCCAAACGGTGATGGGAATGAATGCGTGCCACTGGTACGATCCGCTGTTCGACCAAATGTGTCTGCCAAAAGAGATCACTGATGCTCGAGTTGACTGGCGTATTCTGCTGTGGCAGTACAAAAATGATAACCGGCTGTCCAAAGACGTCATGTACGCCCATCAAACGAGGGATTCCCAATGCATCTAATTTTTCTGCATCGTCCTGTTTCACACAAAGAACCTGTGCTTCGGTCCGAAAACTTTCATAAACAGAACGAAAATAGGTTCGTACGGTTGTCAATACGGATTCCATTCGCTCCAAACAAAAGGCTTCCGACTGGTCGGCCGTTCGAATCTCATCGGTGTCCGCCGCATACATCCAGTATGGGTTCGGTGTGAGTTTCTTTGGCATCTTGGCAAAGAAGGCTCGCATTTCTTCTGCTGTTTTCATCTTAGTTTCCCTCCAATGTAGTGAGCTGTTCCAAAAAACCGGTAAACATACATCGCGTGTTTCCGGTTAAAATATCACTTCTCCACAGGTTACCCGGTGCTTTATGGGTTTCGAATATACGGGTTACGATATGTGCGAGCAGTTCTCCATTTCGCACGTTGGCCATCATTGCCTGTGGCTCGCTTTCGGCGTTGTCCGCACAATTTTGGACCAAGCCCGGATTCTCATCTTTTATTTTATCAAGTTCTGGATAGACTTGCAACATACTGGGAAGCATTCCCTGTGCCGACTTTTCCAGTAATGGTTTATAGCTGACGGCTGCATTTCCATACAACACAACCTGTCCACCCTGCATATCATTCCCGGAGTCTAACGCAATGGTCAAAATCCGTTCCTGTACCAAATCTGTCATTAACAGTTCATTGACCATTTTTCGCGTGGCAATGTTATCTACAGCCAAGACTAAGATCAGAGACTGGTCCTCTTCTAAGGACGATAAAATCTCGGCCAATAGGTCTTCTTTGCATGTCAGATATTCAGAATGTGCAATGAGTTTGGGTGCTTGTAAAATCTCGTTGGAAAGCCGATTACAAATGGCTTCGGCTTTGTTGAGATCCAGTTCATCCATGGTGAAATTCTGTCGTTTCAAATTCTTTGGTTCTACCCGATCACCGTCATATACATGGATGACATGATTGCCACCGGCCAGTAATCGGGCTAAGAAACAAAGGAAATATCCTCCGGTACCACCAGCACCGATGACATGAATGTTTAATTTTTCTCTGACTGGTAACTGTAACATGTGCTAACCTCCAATTTCTGTTATGATAAATGATGGGGAATAGTTTCCAACCTGTCCATAATCTTTGATCAACAAGGTTGCAATCGTCATAGTTTTGATGGATGTCTTGAGCGGTTCTTTCGCTGGCAGATATCCAATCACAAACGCTTTCCCGTCTGTTAATTTTACAACCACCTGTACCGCTTCTGAATCGTACGGATTGGTTGGTTCTGGAATGAGCAATGCCTGTGCAACTGCACAAGGCACATTCTCAATGGTCTGTTCTGCAGAAACGGCAATCCCCGTACTCACCGGAAGGGGATGAAAGGTTGTTCCGGCAACTTTGATGTTTGTTTTCATACTATTTACTCCTCTACCGTATTGGTTGTTAAGTTCCATCGAACCTGTGTCGGCATTGTGATGCGAAGCAACTGCTTTTTCTCCTCGGTCAAAGTTCCAATTGGAAAGGCATTTCCATTGGTCAATGGCAGTAAGACTAAAACTGTGTCCTGCTGTGGATATAAAATGGCACGAGAACGGTTCTCTTCTGCCGCCACCTGTGCGCCTTCCGGCAATGGATTGACCATTGCCAAATCCGAACAAACAGTTACAGTTTCTGTATCATCCAGTATCTCATCGTCTGTTACGGTATGATCCTCTTCAATCACAGCAAATGCTCGTTCCAGATAATCATTGACCACATTGATCTGAGATGTAATATCTGTAAAGAGTTCTACAATTCCCTTGTGCGCTACTCGAATGTTTCGATAGGACTCCAAGAACAAGGTGATTAAGTTCTCCTGCAACTGGTCAGAAGCAATGTAGTATCCACGGGTCTCGCGTGTCTGACCGATTCGGTTGATTCGGTTCTGTGTCTGAATAATATCGGAAATTTCCGTATTCAACTGATACTGAATGAGACGATTCGCCTGTACCAAATCCAAGGATGATTTTATCATATCCTGCGTCACAATCACAATGGACTGTTTCTCAAATAAGGTATCCAATACCTCCTGATAATCCAACTCTCGTTTTAGCTGATCTTTTGTCAAATGGTCAATGCCCAAAGCATTCGATAACGCTTTCAATGCATAGTAATCATTGACAACAATCAGATGGGTTTCCTCTTTCTCTCGCTGTAAAATATCTTTCAATACTTTAAATTTATCTGTATCTTCTAATTTTGGCATTGCAATCAGACCAGACTCCGGAAGTTGCTCTAAGATATTGACATCTAAGGATGCCAGATATTCGAAAAACCGCATATTTCTCTCCGCAAATCCAGAGACAATGTCATAGATATTCTTGGTCTGCAATCCATCGTTCAAATTCAAAATAGCATTGTTGATTGCTTTTGCAATGGTAACACTTTTATACTGATGATGATCTTCCGCAATATGATGCAAGGTCTTTAAAATCTGAATATCGGATTTTGACAACGGAGATACGGTTTTGATGATATCGGATACGTGTTGCTGCTTCTGTTCTCCAAATAATTCTTCGGCGACCTGTAAGGATTGTGCGGTTACGGCTTTGCTTCCGACAATTTTATAAAACAACTCAAAATTGATGGAATCCAACTCTGTTGGATCTGCAACCAAAGAAAACAATGATTTGGAATTTAATACAGCTTCCACCGAATATTCATCCAGTCCATAAACCTGCAGAATCTGAGAACTATATTTTGTGAAAAATTCCCGCTCCATTGCGGTCTGTTTTTTCTCAAAAGCATGCTGATAATAGTTCTTGGATGTCAACGGCTCACTGTCAAAATAACGATGCTGTTCGGAACGAATGTTTGTCGCTGCCCGCTGAATGTTTTCCTGATAGGTATTTGACAGCGTCGACGCTTTGTCCGATGCGGCTGCCGCCGTATTCTCCGAAACGGAAAGTCCCATAAATTTCAAAAAATGAAACCACTGCTGGGCTTTTAAATTGGACATTGTACCGGATAAGATGAAAATTCGATACACTTCAGAAGGATTCGTCTTCGGTGGGAAAAATTTTGTCTTTGCCACCGATTTGACAACCAACTGATGAATTTCATCAATGATCAGATACGTATTCTTCGTTGTTTCCGGTAATTTGTTCTGTACAAAGATATTTCCATTTTTCACGGTAAATGGTGCGACATAAATGGTACTGATGGCTGTAATCCCTTCGTATGTGACCGATAAGGTATAGGTATTGTCATCCACTTCTGTAACATCATAAAACATACGAAATGTGTCTATCCATGATGATTTTACCGACAACGTTGGTGCAATGATATGCTTATCCGGTAAGAATACTTTTTCAATAATTAAACCCTCTCGTACTTCGGTTCGTTTCTGTTCCCAGCTTCGAATCCGTTTCAAATCTAACATGAAGATTGCTTCTACGGTCATAAGTGTCTTTCCGGCACCCATGTCTGATAAATTGTATAATATACTGTTCTGTGAGGTTGTGTTCTGACTGAAATAACCAACCTGCTGCAATACATTAAACTGCTGGGTTTTACTCAAGCCTAAGCCGTGTTTCGCCAAATCGTCTTTTACTCGTTGATACTCGCGTGATCTGGACATGACGTCTAACATCTGGTCAGAAACATATTCCTTCTTTTTGGTCGATGCTAATCGAGAAAATTCAATGAATGCACTGACCTGTTCCTCCTGTGTCGATAAGGAGAATGCATCTGAAAATTCACAATTCTCCAAAATACGATTGGCAATGGTGACATTCCTTTTTTCCAGCCTTGATAAGGCCATAAATAAGGCAATAAAGGTATCTGCTTTTTTCGGATCCTGCTTTGCGGTTAAGGATACTAAGGATTCCGTTACAATGCCGTTTGGTGTTTTTAGCATAATGTGGTGATATGCCGGATATGCGGCATACAATTGTTTCGTTCGTTCTGCAATTTGTGAAGCTCGTCCCAATGCACTTTCACTTTCCGGCGTACAAATATAAACCGGTGGGTGTGATTCCATTCCTGCGGCTAATTCTAATACAGAACCTTCTCCCTCAAAGGGCAATAACATCTCGTTGGATGGATACATTTCCATATAAAATGGTTCATGCCAAACTCTTCTATACTGATTCTCTTCAACCGTATAGAATAAGAAATCTCCATCCTGCAAGGTATAAAACGATTCTTCGCCAACAAAGCGTCCACATAAGGTGAGTCCTCGAAAATCGGCACCATAATCGTTGCTCTCCGGATACGAAATGGATACCTGATGCATGAATAAGATTGGAGTTTCTCCCGGTCGATATCGAAAAATTAAGGAACTTCCGTCCCCTTTTTTCTGATAGGGTGAAATCTCGATTGCTCCTGCGTAACATGGGATAAATTGAATTTGCAATGTAATTCGTCCTTTCTCTAATTGATGTAGACATAAATATTTTCATCATTTTGTGCGATTTCGGTTGTAAGCGTATCGTCGAAAATGACATCCTGTTTTGCGTTTTTCTCAATGTGTTTGGAACGCTTAATCTTAAATCCCGGCTGTAATGCCAAATAGGATCGTTCCGTATCTTTTTGAACTTTTGTTAATGTATGACTGGTTGTCAGACCAAGAGACTCAAACTGCCCCAATACAGAACCATAAATAAAAGACTGCTCTTTAATCGAGATATCCGCAAACGGATTGTTATGATTCAATACAATTTCGGATGAGATGGGCTGTTTATTGGATGTCTCCCATTTATTCTGGAAATCCGGAATGTCCATTAAATCATCCTGAATCTTGATCTGCTTTTTGTCTTCTGTTTCCAGTTTTATCTCGATTAGATCCTTTGACCTCTGTGGTTTCAAATGCGCCTGAAACTGTTCTAAGAATAAAGATTCATATAATTCTAAGAAAATACGATGATAGGTCTCCACATCTCCCATCTCTTTCTGAAATGTCTGCCAGCCAACTAAGGCTTCATCCGTAATGAGAAGATCGGATAAACGGTCCACAGCCTGTTGGAACAATTGGCGTCCATGCGTTGCTGTTCCTGCTGTCAAATCGTCCGGAATGACATCTTCGTTCGATAAAAAGTCAGACAACATGGTTGACTGTTCTGTATTTTGTAATAAAAAGGCGGCAAACCGATACCCCTGTTCTGTTTTATACATGGGAATACTCTGCAATTCCCGATACAATGTTTTATACGTTGTGGGGATGTTCATTTCCATCAGTTGTTTCATGTTCTTCTTCCTCCTCATTCCATGTTAATGTATCCTCATTTAATAAGACATAACACCGTTCCATCTCTAAATACTTAAAAACAGCCGGATCCCTGAAGGAAATGATCGCTATATTTTGATCGACCGTTAATTCTTTCATCTTTCGAAAATACTGACTTACAATACGGTTCACAAACAGTAAGTCACCGGCCGCATCAAATCGGTCACAGGAACTGAAATATCCATAGCTGAATCTCCCGGTATCCGGTGCTTCCCAATTCTGTTCCGTTGAAAATAACGGGTCTACCTCCTCTTTATAATTGGTATATGCATTCCAATCAATGGATTGGAACTTTTTGGTCTCCCGCTCCAATAAGGATAATGTCACAAACATTGGTAAGAATAATAACATATGTGAGGTTTTTGTTCCTGCATATTGCGATCCCTCGTAGGCTGTGTTTATAATATGCAAGGCATCAATGGAAGACCATGGAGCAGCATAATAGGAATTCGTATGTTTTCGTGCATAACGAGCTGTCGAATAGCCCAACGGTTCATACAGCCCCGCCTGATAACGTGCCCGTAATTTAGTTTCTACCCATTCCGATGCTGGTACATCCTCACCTGTGATGAGATAAGGAAGCGGTTTGTATTCTGGTTCTTCGACATCGTTTGTATCTTCCGTGTCATCCGGTTCTTTAACATCGTTTGTATCTTCCGTGTCATCCGATTCGTTCGTGGTGGATCGGTTCTGTTCCACTCGCTTGGCTTTAAGTTCCGATAAGAACAGGGCCTCATCAAATAGATACTGTGGCCTTCCATACATGGATCGATGCATGGCAAGCCACTGCAGATAATGTAATAACATTAACTGATGTAATTTCTCCAAATCGGCATCTGAAAATGAATAATCCGATGTTCGCAGATATTCCAATTCCAATGGATACGGTACCAGTAGTCGACTTCCCCTTTCTAAATTTCCAATGGCATGATAAAAGGTAATCAGCTCATATCCATTATCAGTAGCTTCTATCTGAAAAAGTGGACTATTTATCGCTTGCGCCATATAAGAATTTGCCAAATGAAATGAAATCACATTGTCTTTCTCCAATGTCAAATGGGCGCGCATATCAGATACTAATTGTAAAATAGAAATATAATGTTTCATCGAATGTATTCCTTTCTGTTTCTTATTTACCTACCGGAAAGATAATCTGATAAATATATTGCATACAGGATAATGCCTGCTGTAATGTTTCTGCCTGTTGATAGACATCTGCACTTAAGACCCAAATTCCATCATCGGCTAATACGTCATTGTCAGGAACTAATGACTGATCCGCATCGACAGATAATGAAATCTGATACTGTGCAAGATGTTCTCGAATTTGTTGTATTTGCTGTCTTGATAACTTCAAATGAGCATTTCCATGATTTAAGTTCCGGTCATTGTGTAAAAATAAGGTTTCTAGTGGTTGCTGGGGACAAAATCGGGAAATTTTTGAAGGCACAAAAATATTTCCCAGACATACATGTCCACTGTTTTGATAAATGTGTCCAAATGGAAATGGTTTTCTTCGCCCGGCGATGCTATAGGTCAAAGCATCCCGATTTAAGGTATTTTTTTCTAAAAATCCATTTGGTTTTAAATGAATGGACGTGGCCGGAACAATGACCTGTTCCAAATCTTCTCGTCCTTCTACCTGTCGTAAGATATTCATACGAACAGGTCGAATCGGTAAGGTACAAAACAGTTGGTACTGTTTCAATACACTGTCAAGCGCTCGTTCATGTGCTGTTTTCGCTACGGCTAATGCTTTTGCCGGTATGGTTTCTAATCGTTTCATAGGAAAGACACCCTTTCTAAAATGTCTAGTATTGCAGATGCAAATGTTTCCACATGCTGTTTGGCAAATCCCAACTGATTGCGTTCACCTAATGATAAATGTACTTCCTGCGGATGTTCTATATCGTCAAAGACCCAAAGTGTTTCATGATTCGGTAACATCACAGAATATGTTTTTGATCCTCGTTGATAGGTGGCAAATGGAAAGGCATTATTGCCTTGAATAGAATACTGTGCAATACACAATGAACCATGTTCCCGTGTTTCCACATAAGGCTGATTTGTGTCCGAAACTTCAAGGTCTTCCTTTTTATCAAAATAGCCCTGATAAAAGACATACTCATTCTTATTTCGAACGATAATCACAATTGACGTTTCGGTTTCTTGTTCTGTTGCGTAAACAGCAAGAACATTCGATTCCATTGTTTTATGATCATATTCCATCAATGATGCATATGTTACGGGAATGATCTGATTTTGCATGATTTCTAACCGATGCCGTTCCCTTGGAGATAAGCCTAGTTGTGCTTCTATGAATATTGGTAGTATCGTTTGTTCTAAATGTGCAATAATATGTCCTGCTACGATTGTCAGGGCTAATGCGTATAAATCTCCATCATACGCAGCCGCCAGCAATGGACATTTTTTTCTGGTTGCCGATGCCGTCTTGATGTCTCGCAAGGCTTTTGATTTTGATAACTTCTCATAAATAGTGACTTCATCTAAAATTCGAATTAAATCATCGTTTTGTAACTGTTTCTTTACTTTGATGAGTGTGTCGAGTGCTGACATCTTCGATGCCCCTTTCTGTATGAAATAAACGTTCCTGTAATAACGGATACGTTGTATCTGGTGTTGTTTGTTTGTTCATTGCATAGTCCAGTAAGGACTGTCTCGTTTTCATGGTAATTCCTTTCCAACGAAAAATTGTTCAAGATTATTCGGAAATGAAGGGGGGTTCGGGGGTGCAACCCCCGAGAAAATCGGACATGCCGTAGGGCATGTCCGAAAAAAAAAAAACAGTTAACAATTAAAAAGATACAATCCCCATATATGTATATGGGGATTGTATCCTTATTCTTTATCGAAATTTCGAATTTCATTGATGGAAAAACCGATGATTTCACAAGTTCCACTATCTGTTGGTGTATATTGTGCCCCGTCAATACTCGGATACATAAACTCAATCATAGCGAAGTTGGCAACATCCGCTAAAAATTCTGTATTTCCCGTTTCTCGATATTTCTGCAATCGTTTCTCTATATTTCCTAATGCGTCCATGCATTTAAATGTCTCATAATTTTCTCGCATTGGTCCATATTTGAAATAGGACATGCACATCATTTGTTTTCGAATCGTATCGAATCGTTCCGAATATTCGGTTTGTAGAATTTTTGTAAGATCTGTTTCCTGTTTCATAGCCGGCTCCTTTCTTACTCGGATGCATATACACCGAAAAATTTTCCTGTTACTGTTCCGTCTGACGTACAGCAAATGATTGCTGCTTGCTTCTGTAGTATTGTCACTTTTTCCATGGGTGTTTCGGGTACTAAACAAAGAACGTGTGTTCCCCATTTTCCATAGGTTGTGCGCTGTAATGGGATATCCCAGTTTTTTGCTAAAAGTTTACCCAACTGATAAATAGAAATACTGCCTAATATTTTCGTATCATTATATACTGGGAATTCGGTTCGTTTCTGTTTACTCATACGAAGCAATATGTCTCGGACAAGTTCACCCTCTTTGGCAGCGGCTGTTTTTGTTGTCTTAAGATATTGTTTCAGAATCTTTCCTTTTTGTGCTTCCTCTTGTAATAAGTGATGCAATACTTGTATTTGTTTATCGGATACTGTTAAAAAGGAAGTATCCGGATTATGACTTAAATAATTTCGCATTTGTCGAGTGATTCGTAACTGATTTTGTAACGTATCCTCTGCCGTCTCTTCTACTGTTTTATAATCCGTACCATGATCTCTCAACAGTGCCTCATACTGTCGATACACGTCCAATAACTGGTCAGTCTTGTTCATATGATTGTCCCTTTCTTTCTCCTTTGAGCCTTTGTTTTTACCTACTCGTCGTGAGATGATTGATTATTTCGGTTGTCTTCTAGTTCTCCATAACAAGATCCATAATAGAATAAGTCCACAACTGATACACAGGATGAGAGTCTCTCTAATGAATGTTTCGTCTCCTGTTTGTACAATGTCTCCATTTTGGTTTAATATACTTCCTTCCGGTGCTTCACACCGAAAGAGTAATCTCGCCCGGAACATCTTACCTTGATATTCATTTTTGTACTCGTTTGGAAAATGAAAATCTGTATTGAATACATAGGTTTCATTTCTCTTAAGTGTTACCCAATCCGATGTTGCTTCATTTACCTTGTTAAATGCTCGTTCGTTTACCTTAATGGTTAAAGCATCGAATAAACTCGAATCGCCTATATTCTCTAAATGGTCTAGCTTTACCTTAATGTTTTCTTGTGTCTTATTTGTTACTTTGAAGCTATCGCTCCAGCTATCTCCTGGAGCAATAACTATATTAGGACTTTCATCTGATATTACCTCAAACAAATCAGTGCTACTCTGTGCATAGGCTGTGACTGGTGATGCTAAAGCAAATGTCAGCAAAAATACAGATATAAACTTCTTTATCACTCAATCACCTCCTCAATACCACCTACTTGGCTTGATTCCTCATGTAACACATCGTTTGAATCAGTCACTTCGGTATTGATGTCTTCCTGTACATCTGGTGTGTCAATAGCTAATGACTCGTCTGATATATCAGTACCTTTTTGTGAGTCTGTTGTATCAGTATCCTTCTGTGTGTCTGGTGTATCTACATCTGGTGAAGTAACCTGCTCGTTATCTACATCGTCTGACTGTAACTGAATTGACCTGTTGTTTGGGTTTGATACCAGACCACAAATATCGTCACCTGTATACTTTAAGTCACTGCTTGCGTGCCAAACTAGTGATGTTGATGTGTTTCTTGTTAGAACATCTGTCACTGCATTAGTACCAAAATCAACCGTTATTGGTACGTTATTGTAAAGACTATCGAACATTCCTCTACTTTCTGTATTGAGTGCTATTTTCTTTGTACTATCACTTGGATAAATGTATATTACACCGCTTGACATACTGCCACCAGAATACCCCCAGTTCATTAGTACTGAACCGTCCTTACTTTCTGATACATCTATAGCATTACCAAACAAACCTCCACTTGGTGTACCAAATACGATAGCAACCTTACTAGGATAACTAGTTATTAAACTAGATAATTCGCTTCGTAACTCGGCACCAGTCTCTAAGTAAACGTAACTTGTACTTTTATAGTAGGTTGCATCTCTGTAGCTTGGAAGTGTATTACCACCGTAATCGATACCCCCATTTGTCCAGATTCCGTCTAACCCTATGCTTGAATCAAATCTCCATAGACTATCTACAGTTATGCTCTGTAGACTATCGCAACCTTCGAACATACCATTCATAACTATGTTTTTATTATTGATGCCTCGTAGAGTAACATCTCTAATACCGCAGTAGTTAAACATATGACTCATATTTCTTGTGTTTTTAAAGTCTACCTGACTTATGCTAATGCTCTGTATTCTTGATAAGTCTGTAGCGTCCCATGCAAACCACCGTACACAGTTATCTGGAGCTACCATTCTATATCCTGTCTCAGGCATTATAGATATTGTATAGTACATGTAGTTTTGTCTGTATACTCTCGCTTTTACACTGTTATCTTGGTTTTTAGATACATCATATGTTGCTTCTAAACTTCCAGAACCCTCCGTTCCTATCTCGATACTATAGATATAGCTATTATTCTTTATATACTGACCGAATGTTCCTGAAAATACACTTCTGTCTCCAAGTACTGTATCTCTTATATCTAACTTCCAATGTGCATATAGTGTTACATTTGAAGCACCCATTGTAGTTGTACTACTTACCTGTGTACCCCCATCTTTCTCTGTGAACCAACCTAAAAATGTATTACCAGACTTTGTAGGAGTTGGTAAGTCTCCGTAAGGACTACCATAACTTACTGTCTTACTTGTTGGATTTACAGTACCCCCATTTGGGTTGAAACTTAATGTATACTTATTCGGTGTCCAACGTGCCTCTAATGTTACATCTCCAATTGTACGTTTTTCTAACTCACTGTACAATTCAGCAGATGATGCGAAGTTTGCTCCCTTACCCTCATTGATTCCATTCACTTTCGTATCCCCGTTGTACCAACCGCTGAATGTGTACCCCTGTCTTGTCGGATTCTTTAAGGATACTCCGTATAATACATTGTAGGATGATGGGTTGTCTGAATTATTTGTACCACCATTTAGATTGTATGCAATCTTGTATGTTGTCGGATAATAATCGTACTCAAATCCTAATGACTTAGCACCTTGAGTTACCTTAGTACCAAGTGGATAAGTCTGCCACGTTCCATCTATTGCTGAAGTACCAAACGTATTCTGTAGGTGGAAGCCTTTCGGTAATGTTGTCTGCTTACTTTTATCCACTATAAATGTTGTGTTAAATACTGCATCGAAGTATGTAGTATCTATCTTATAAGCCTCTTTACCACCGTTATTTCCTTCTTGGTTTCTGAACCCCCATGCCCAGTGCTCTACTCTATTTGAATACCAGTTTATTACCCATTTCGGGTAAATGTCGATACTTACATCTTCAGTCTTGAATGTCTCCTGTTTGCCTGCTTTTGTTGCAAGCTCAATCGCTGTATACGGCTCTATGACAGAAGTACCATCCTTTAGTACCATAACAGAGTTTTCCGCAGTATGCCCAGTTTTCGTAAACCTATTACCATCAAGAATACCGTAATCGGGTAACTTAGAACCATATTTTACTGTCTGTACTTTTACGATGTCCTTTCCTGCTACATTTATAGTACCTAACTCTTTATTATTGTTTAAGTCATAATCACTAAAATACTCTGCACCATTCGCATGATAATTTATACTTAATGTGTATGCATCCCAATGGGCGTAAATAGTAGTATTCTCAGCACCAATCTTTGTTGCCTCTGATACCTTAGTACCACCTGTTGCACTTGTATACCAACCTAAGAACCTATGCCCATCTCTCTTTGGTGTAGGCAATGTTCCAAATGCATCACCATATTCTAATGTCTTTGAGGATGTACTTACTGTTCCACCGTTTGCATTGTATGTTAATGTGTACCTGTTGGCTTTCCACTGTGCATATAACGTAACTACTCCATCTTTACTAGCTGTTAAGTTCTTGACTGAATCACCATCAACATAAGCTGTACCTTTACCGTCCGCTTTTGTGTTCCAACCAGTAAACGTGTAACCAGTTCTTGCATAAGCATTTTTTGTTAATGAATTTACTGTATCATATACATGAGAGCTGTCTGTCATTGTTCCAGATGTTGCTCCATTACCATTGTATCTGACTTTGTAGTTGTTTGGTTTCCAGTTTGCATAGAGTGTGACGGACTTGTCGCTGTCTTTAAGATCGGCAAAGTCTTTTGCAAGAATGCCACCATTTTCACTATAGCTTTTACCTGAACCATCGGACTTGGTATTCCATGACTCGTTTGGGTTATAGTGATATCCGGTTCTTTCTAACCACAAGTAACCCGTTAACTGAATGTCTGGTAAACTATTTGTGGAGTCCGTAACATAGCCTCCATACTCACCTTCATAGATGGCTCGAGTACCGCCCTTGGCAACAAAGGATTGTGCGTCTAAGCTAAAATAACTTCCTGCACTTGCACCCATCTTACTACCATTTGCATGTACACTGATTTGTACTTTATTCTTTCTCCATTGTGCATATAACGTAACAACATCGCCGTCTTTCCCAGAATAACCACTGTATTTACCGCCAACATCATACTTTATACCACTTCCATCTGAACTTCTTGTCCAACATGTCTGTGTGTAAAAATCTCTTTTGAACAGCTTCGGTATATTAAGTGTTTCTCCATGCTTTAACTTGATGTCACTGCCTGTACCAGTACCCCCATTCGGGTCAAATCTGTATGTGTACTCGTTTGTCTTGAAATCCAATGTAATCTTTACTGGCTTTTCCATCGTAAACTTTAAAGAATGACTGCTACCCTTGAATGTTTTACCTTCATAGGCTTTGATGTTTTTAATCTCTACCTGTGAGCCATAGGCAATATCTCTACAGTAATCATTTGCATTTTCAGTATTTGCTAGAACACCATCTACATAAACCTCAAGAGTACCCATTCCCTTTATATTTGATGCTATACTCCCATTATCTAATCGTCCGTTTATGTCAAGTTCGTATTTGTTTGCACTCCACTTCGCAACAAATGTCTTATTACCTGTAGTTCCAACTGGTATTGTATAGTTCGGGTTTGGTACTGCATTTCCGCCTTTCTCTACCCAACCTAAGAACGTATGACCTACCTTTGTAGGAGTAGGCAAGGTTACTGTATCCTTAACCGTGTAAGTCTTACTCCATGTCGGGCTACCATCAATAGTACCCCCATCTAACTCCGCTGTTATTGTGTAAGAATTAACAGTAGTCTTAGCAGTTAATGTAGTTGGCTCTGTAACACTGAAACTATGTGAAAGGTTACTAGATACCTTTGTACCACTATTATACCATCCATTAAAGGTATAGCCATTTCTTACAACGGCAGTAACAGTAGCTGAGTCACCGTTCTTATACCAACCAATACCCCCTTTTTGAACTCTGTATCCAGACTGTGATACATTAGAGATACCATCGTCACCTTGTACCTCTAATGAAATACCCCCTTCTGTTTTTATCTGGCTTATCCTGTAATCTGTGAAGTAAGACCAACCAAATGTTAATGTACTAACAAGAAGTAGTATAACTGACAATAAACGTATATATCTCTTCTTATTCATAAAATATTAAAGGAGGAAACTTATGTATTATAAGCCTCCTCCTTGCCTCCTTTCAAAGTTAGAAGCTGATACCGTAACCTTAAGGCAACGGACTTGTAGCTACCTTCTCCTCACAGATTGACTTCCAATCGGAATCTTTTACATGGTCTGTCTGTGTATTTCTGTGCTGTTTTGCATACATCTCTACCTTAACGTCTAATTTAGCACCCTGCATGTTATTCTTTGCATCCTCATCAAATGCAAAGTAATAAGTGTATTCCTTAGTATTCTCAGTAGAACCATCCTTAGTTACGTCCCTTTCAACTGAACCTGCTAATGGAGAGTCTGCAATTGTATATGTAGCAACCTTATTATCGGATGACATCACTACATCTCCTACTGTATCAATCAGTGTTTCTGAGCCGTCTGCTTTGTTCTCTTTTACAATCTTGAACTCCATGTCATCTGGATTCATTGCCTTGTCTGACTTGATTGTAATGACTGGTTTTACGTCGATTGATTTCTCACCAGTGTTTGTTATAACAAAATTAAATGGTGTGACGTCTCCCGGGTTGATGAGACCTAAGTCACCATCTAAATCCTTTGTCTGTAAGTCGAGTGTCGCCTCAACAGTACCTGCATGTGTCTGTGTCGTATCCGCCTCTTTCCAATCCGTAAAGTAGGACATCGCACCCATACCTAATGCTGCTACACACAGTGCAATGGATGCTCCTCGTATGACATGCGTCTTATTTGTTTTTGGCGTTTCTGTTGCTTTTCTTTTCATAAACTTTACCTTTCTTCCTTTTTTTTATTTCATGTCCAAATTCCAGTTTCTGTTTTCCTTCTTACAACAAGTTTCGAATGAGGGGTGCGATGGCATTCCAACGAAAAATGACTTTTCCATAGATGTTTTCTTTTGTAACGGGTTCCCAATCCTCACTTTTATTGTGATCCCCTTTCGTATAATACTGATTGCCGTCAATGCGAATACATCGATGAACAATTGGCATGTCATCGTTGTTTTTGAAAAAAAGAATATCCCCTTCTTTAATTTCTGTTGTCTTCTTTGTCAACACAATTGCACCGGTCTCAATGGTATCTTCCATACTTCCAGATACGATGACGACCGGACGATAACCGAAGAAAAAGAATAAGTCTCCGGTTCGATTCTGTTGATAAATACCATATACGCTGTATAGAGCGCATATAACACAAACAAACGTAATCATGTAACTTAATACTGATTTTCCTGTTGTTTTTATTGTGGTTACTTGTTCTGATTTTCTCAACATCTTTAATCTACCCTTCATTTTTGATCCATGCATGTTAAACATGTTGGACATGATATCTTTATTATAAATGAACGGTAATCGTTTTTCAATATCCTCTAATTCCGTGAGTTTGTTGCATTCCCATCTGCATCCGTCCGATTCTCCGTTATTGGCGGTTTACTTCCGTCATTCTCGGGTTTCTCACTTGGCAATTCGTCCGGCTTCTCGTTTGGTTTTTCCTCTTCTGGTTGATTCTCTGGTTCCTTATCAGGTGGTAGTTCTGATTCCGGTGTGCTATTCGGCGTTTCTTCCTTTTCTGGTTCTTTTGGTTTTGGAATTGGAACATATTGTTCCTCAATCCACACGACTACCGGTGTTCCATATTGAATGTACTGTTCATCTCCTAAGATTTCCCCCTGATAGGAAATAGAACGAACCGGACTATTCGGATTGATGGTATAACCCTCTCGTTCTTTGACTTCTACGGAAAGTCCTGCATCTAATGCCTGCTGATAAGTAACAATTGTAGAGACCCCATAGTAATTGGATTTTGATAAGGATTCCAATTGCTCTTTGGCGTTTATCCACTGCTGGTAGTCTCTTGAACTTTGATTTCGTTTCAGGATCGTTTCCCATTTTGAACTCGTTAGTAAGTCATATAGTTTCTGTACATAGGAAAATTTGGTTAAGTTCTGTTCCTCAATCATGGTCTTTACTTGCTTGGTTACGGTTTCCCCAACATCTGTAGAAACTAAGAGTGTCTTTTTGTCAATCACACCTAATGCGGGCAATGTATCCGATAAAAAGGTTGATAAATGTAGATAATCATCCGAGATAACTCGTAATTTATCAAAATAGATGGTATGCATTGTCGATAGATTCTTTGTGTAGACCGTATATAACCGCGTGGTAACCTCCTGCAATGCCTTGGTCTGTGGTACTTCATATGCCGTTTCCATTGCCGCTTCAATGTCTAAATATAATTGTAAATTTTCATTGTTTTCTGCAATTTCCCCTGTTGTGATTTCATAGGCCTTCTGTTTTTCTATGGATGCCTGTAAGAACTGTTCATAGACATTCCGTTTTTCTGGTAAAATACCCTGATTTTTTTCAATTTCCTGTAAACTCTCTGCTACCTGTTGCCACACTTGTACGGCTTCTTTATCCTCCGCTTTGACATAATTACGAGCCAAAAACGGGGGGACATCTTTCATTTCCCCCGTTAATTTTGTATTCTGCCACGCTTTCGTATCCTGATATTGTTCCCATGTAATGCTCGCAATCACGGTAATCAGTCCAATGGTCGAAAGGGTGATCAACAGTAACAATGCAATTCCAAGTTTCTTTCTCATGTATGTTTAATCCCCTTTCATTTTGCTATAAACGTCTTTTCCAATAATATCTGGGACATCGGTTCCATAGGTTTTGTAATAGGAATACCATGAGCTGCTCTCGTATTTCTCCCAATCTTTTGGGATTTTGGTGTCGGCAATCGCTTTCTGAATATTGCTTTGCTCATAACCGTCTACATTCTCCCAAACAATTCCAGTCTCTTGTAAATCTTTGCTGTCCGTAACCGCATACTGCGCGGATAAGCCACTACCAGAAAGTTGTTTTACGCCACTTGGCATCGACCAGTTCGTTACGGCTCGATTCCCATTTAACAGCAATTGCAAATCCCGATTGATATCCTGATACCCCTTGTAATAATTTGGAATCTGTGGAGAGGTATTTGGTGTATCATACCCACACCATACGGCAATGGAATAGCCTGCATTGGTGTAGGAACAATACCAGACATCACTGCTTCCTTCTCCATAGGGAGCTGGTGGATTGACACTGTCATCAAATTTCACAGATCCCGTTTTGCCTGCATATCCCTGATAGGATGGAATCTTTGCATATCCAGCCGTTCCATCCCCGGCTGGAACTCCTCGTAACATCTGATTTAACACATAGGCAACCGAAGGATTCATAGCTTGTCGGGTTGTTGGCTCGATTTCTTTTTCCGTTCCATCACTGAACACCAGTTTCTGAATAAAACGAGGTTTGGTGTATGTTCCCAAATTGTTCAGTGCATTATAGGCCGCAGCACTTTGCAAGGGAGAGACATTCAACCCGATTCCATCCACGGATGAATAGGTATCTTTCACATCCAAGTTCAATCCATGCAGAAAGGTTTTAATGCGAAGAGAACCCAGGATCTCATCGTCAATTCGTCCGACCGGCGTATTGTAAGAGTAACGAAGTGATTTCTGCATGGTCTGATATCCATAGGTTCCATACCCAAAATTGTGCATGACGGCATTGGTTCCCGGATACGGATAATCGGACGTATCAAAGGTAGATGCCGTATTGTACTGATCCCCAAAATATTGCAGTAACGGTCCGTATGCCGTAAATGGTTTCATGGAAGACCCACTGCTTCGCACATCGGATAAGGCTCGGTTGAACTCATCCCCCGGCTTTGACGATCCGACTAAGGCAACTACAATGCCGTTTTGGTCTACCACAGCGACACCGGTTTGCTGCTGGTCGTCCAAATAATATTTTGGGTCTTGTACTAACGCGGTAATTTTGTCGGATAAGGCAGGATCAAAATACGTATGAATGGTTAAGGATACCTGTCGCAAATCATATCCCATTTCGCTGAGTTCCTCCATCACACCATCCGTATAATGTTTATATTTCAAATTCTTCTGCACCTGTTCCTTTGCTTCCCAACCCCGTGGCTGCAGATTGGTGGTTAGATCAAATGCTTTCGCAGCCGTATATTCCTCGTTTGTAATCTTTTCTTCCTCTAACAAAATCCGCAATACGGTCTGCATTCGTGTTTGGGCAGCTTCCGGATGGGTGTACAAATTATAACTGGATGGCGCCTGACTCAATCCGGCCAGATAGGATAGTTCTGCAATGGTTTCCGTTGTCCGTTCCGTATAATCGGCAGGTGTTTTGTTGAAATAGGTTTTCATAATAGTCCCAAGACCAGTTGCTCCTTCGGCGTATTCCAAATCGTTGACATAAAATGTCAAAATCTCTTTCTTTGTGAAATTCTCATTCAACTGCATTGCCAGAAATAATTCCTGAATCTTTCGCGTTATTACTTCGTGTCCGATTCCCCCGTCATAAAATTTATTTTTAATCAATTGCTGGTCAATGGTAGAACCGCCTCGAGGTGTATAATCCGGGTCTACCTTATTTCGTAACACACCATAGACCATATTGACCAATCCTTTGATGGAAACACCGGAACTCTCCCAAAATGTCTGATCTTCCACAGCTACGATGGCTGTTTTATAAAAGTCCGGAATCTTGTCATATGTCAAAATCGTTGCCCGCTGGTCTGTTGGCTGCCAGATGATATCTCCATTCTTATCCAAAATTTTGGATGGCTCATAGGTACTTAAATACTGAGCATCGATGGCCGGCAGTGAAGTGAGCCGATGCCTAATAAAGAGCATTCCACCTAATAAAACGAATAGCACAAGCAGAACATTTATGATAAAAAACAGCAGAAGACGTTTCCGCCATCTGCCTTTCCTTTTCTCTTTTTTTTGTTGTGTTCTCTGTATTGTCATAACAACAAGTACCTCCATATCAAAATCGTACCAACCCCGGCACACAGCCACCAGATAATCGGCATACATGCCCATGTTTTATCACCCACATGATAGAGGGGTACGAAGGGTCCGCGAAAGCCTTTTACATGAAAGGCACCACCCGCATACTGTTCGTATCGCTGCAGCGGATAACACCATGCAATCCCTGCCTTACTAAAAGCATCCCCAAACAAATGGGAGAAATAACCAAGTGTTACACCAAGACAAAGAAAAAACAGATAGGGATTGGTCTGTCTGCTTGTGAAAAAACTCAAAAGTCCCACTATCCAAATGGTGTGTGTTATCCCTCTGTGCGTGGTTCCTAATTTTTGGTCGATGTCCGGCAGGGTACTGCCAAACAAGGCTCCCGCCTGCATAAGTCCCAACTGCATTCCGAGGATAGGGAAATTGTCAGGCGGCAGCCACGGATGTATCCCGGCATAGATACCGGTTACAGCAGCAACGCCAAAGGCTCTGTGTGTTGGTCCCAACATGTCTTATAATTCCTTTCTGTCGGTGTCTGTTTCTTTGGTTTCTTCTTTCTCATCCTTGATTTCCGGGGTATCCTTAAAACAATCCGGAAAGGTTTCATTCAAAGCCATTTTCCGTATCATTGCCGGTTCCATATCCGCAATCTCTTCCGCAACGGCCGGCTTCCCGTCTTTCGTTTTCACACCAAGATAGTAAGATGCCACGTTGCTTAAGAATTTTGGCAGGTACATCCGTAAGAATACTTTCTCCTTTTCTCTCGGAATGTGATAGGCTGTCATAATGTCTTTCAAAACCGTGTTTGCTAATACCTGTCCGGTCACTTCAATCATGTCAAAGGGTGTCATGGCAGGCAGAGACAAACCGGTGATGGCATTGGTAATATCCCCTTCTGCTTTCCGCAGGAGCGGTCCTTTGGAAATGGTACTTGGAATGACCGTAATCAATCCCTGCGTGTGGTCCCGTAACACCACAAAAATGTATACCCCATTGTTTGTCTTTTCATCCGCATGGGTCACAAGAACACCCAGTGTGGCATCCACCAGTTCCACATTGTCCATGTTCACAATCAGGGGATGTGTGACATAGCCGCACTGTTCAATATATCCGGATAAAGTTTCATCTACAGGGCGTTCCTGATAGGACATCCCCATGGTATCCAAGTTTGTTTTAATTTGTTCCCAGTTTAACTGCATAATAATTTCACCTCTATTTTTTTCTTTGGATGTTTTGCCCGTCGATGTTTTGGAGGTTCCCATATGGGCGTTTTTGCAACAAAGGCGTCGATTGCATCCAGTGGATATTCAAGGTCTGTACTGACAAAATACCGACGTGGCCAAAGACTGGATGTCCGGTGTCGAAATTCCGGAATCAGGTTATATAAGGCTTTGGCACTTTCCCGTTTCATGGTGTACACCAAATTTGTAATGGCGATAGTTGGTCCAATTTCCACGTGTAAATACACGTAATTATCGCCAATTTCTAAGGTCTTTATCGCAATCGGTGCATCCTTTTCAATCCGTTCAATTGCCTTTCGTATTGTTTTTTTTACCGGCATCTTTGCATACTCTTTGAGTGCAAGATAGGGCCGTCCATAACGGGTGGTCCACAAAATGTGATAGGTACAATGATGACAAACATCATTTCGTGCCCTTTGATACCCCGATAAACACTCTTCTTCCCATTGCCTCTGCATGGCGTTCATCCTTTCCGTTTCGTCGTTATGTTGATTCTAACACAAGAATGATTCAAATGCAACAGTGTGTAACGGCGGATAAAAGGTGTTCGAAACGAACAATCAACATTACTACGCATTGAGATGGGTCTGTGAGCGTCAGAAATAGGCTTATTTTGAATTTTATCGTCGAACATGACAAAGATATCGACTTCGACATAAAAACGGCTTATAGGGCATTTTAGACGGTTTTCAGCATTTTATGTCTGTATGTCTGAATCGCTTATGTCTGAATCGTGAGACCATTTGGGAATGAACCGGACAAAGCTATCGATTCTGGCATAAAAACAGTTTGTATAACGTTTCACACGGTTTTCATGTCTCACGTTCGAATCATGAGAGTGTTTGTTTTTGTGGTTAGGATAACAAGGTTTTTAAACATAAAAATTTTATTATATAACAGTTCCATAGATTTGTCAAACTTTTCAAAAACGACCTCTTATTTTCATTTTGTCCCCGACCAAAAACCCAGTAAAATCAAGGCTTAGACGGATGTTGAACAAACAGATGTTCGAAAAATTTCATCGAACGTTTGTTTGGGTCGGGGACAAAATTTTTTGCCAAAAAAATGCCTTCAAACCCTTGTGGTTACTGGGTTTTCTCGATTTTCACAAAAAAATTTTGTCCCCGAAAAAGAACAAATGTTCAGGTGTCAGGGGACAAAATGAAACCCCGATAAACCCCCGTGGTTGAGCCATTTCTTCGTTTTTTCGCCCTTTTTTGTCCCTGTCCCCGGCTCCCTATCCTTTTATAACGCGAGTAAAAGAAAGTATATAATATATAAAGGGATTGTCAGGGGACAAGGGGACAAAATGATGAAATTTTGACCCTTTCACACCTGTTTTCCCCAGTAAAATCAAGGGTTTCCAGACTTTTTCATTTTGTCCCCTGTTTGTCCCCTTTTGTCCCCGCACCTGTTCTTTTTTCTCATGAAAAACCATCACAAACCCAGTAACCACGGGCGTTATCGGGTTTTATCCCCGCCGGGGACAAAAGTGTCATTTTTTCGTGTTTTTGGGTGTTTTTTTGTCCCCTGCTTGTCCCCGCCTGTCTGTCTCTTTCTTTTAAATTCTGTGAAATTTGTAGATTTGACTGTTATTCGATGGTTTTCTGTGATAATAAATTATATCGTCAGAATTTATTGATAAAAAAGGATTAAGAATTGAATTGAAAATATAAATTAAAATTAGAGGTTTTATTTGTATTTTCATTTCTTTGATTGTGTTTATATTCAAACACAATTTTTGTTATTGTAGAACTTTTCATTTTTATGAAGATTTTTTGTTATTTTCCGTTTTATTCCTTGTTCGAATACCAATAGATGGTTTCTTCTGCCCATGTATCTGTTTTTGCTTGGATGACGGCTTTTGTTTTTTCATAAAACTGCAACGTAAATTCTGCCAGATTTTTGTGTAATTCCAATTCATACTGGTCTGTTTTTATTCCTGTTATACAGCCGAATCCTTTTCGAAGTAGTTCAAGCCCTTTTAAAAAGCAAAGCAGATTATTCACTCCCTCTTCAAATTGTGTTTGTTCTGCCACCAGATGTTCTTGTGACATGGTCTTTGTGTGCCTCTGATAGAGTGTTAAATAAGGGATACAAAAAGTGGTCACATCATCCGGTTGGAAGAAAGAATCCCCATGAAACCGAATGTCGCCTTTGGTGTTTAAATCCGTAATGGCCTGTGTTGTTTTTGAGGCAATCCGATGCTTTAATAAGGTTCGATAAGACTGGTTTTGAAACACCGGAATTCGGTTTCCAATGGCGGAAACAACCCTGTTAAATGCCTCTTTGTGATAGAACATCATAGAAAGTGGTGCTAACGGTATAAAATCCTGCTTTATACTTGCATGAGGTTGTACACATTCCCATAGAAGTTCTTCGATGGGCGCTGTTTGTTTACATAAACATTTTCCCTTCGGAATAACAGAAAGTGACCGAAGATAGGCTTCTGATAAGGGGTCGATTTGTATCTCTTTAATACTGCCCTTTCCATCGTATTCACCGTAAATAGGTAATAAGAACGGTGTCATCAATTCGGTCGTATCGGTGCTATATAAGTGAAACGGATGATAGGTCGGGTTTCTTCTTGCCAGTACCAGTACCGTAACCATATCATTTTCTACGATTGGTAAATTGGTGAGTCCACAAGTTGTCATAAATTTCTCCTTTCAATTGTCTAATTGTGCAAATAATGCCTTTGTGTCTAACGAAATCTTGAATTTTTGTATGGCATCGAAAATCCTGTTTATCTGTGCTTTTGTAGGGCGATCACATAATAAATAGGACTCAAATCCTACAGACCGCGTTGCACACCAGCCAAACTCAATGAGCGTATCCAATGCGTTGGTCATATCAATGGGTCCCCCAATGGAATCTCTTACCTCTTCTTCGGTGGTGGAAAACCGTTCCGGATTTTGAACTATCAGAAAGTATGCTTTTTGATTATGTCCTCCAAATTCACAGGAGTAAAAATCACCATTGGGTGCAATCAAGCCTTCCCAGTTTTTCATATCATCAGGTTCCAGTTGATACTGTACGGATTTTTTCATACGGTATTGAAATGCAAACCAGTCCTTTGATAAATAGGATGGCTCTTCCCAATAGGATGCCTCCGGATAATCGTTTTTCATACGTTCTTTCAGACTTGGTTTTGGGCGAATGCTACACAAGTAATGTTCGTTTCGTTCCTTTGCCCATGGTTCGTCTTTTATCTGTTCGTAAACGTTTTGCCAGAACAGGTTGGAACCGATGCAATGGAGATTCTCTTTTTGTTCCATACAGTCATAGACCAGTTCCGGCCGGTTGATAAGCCAAAGACCACCCATGGCAGGTGTTTCTATCAATGGAAGATTATCCTCCATATACAACGGTTTGTAAGAATTACAATGAGCGGCATTTTCAGTTGTCAGATATATCCTCCAGTCTTGGTATGTCTTCGGCTGTCTATGGCAGAGTACATCTGGATGCATACTGACGATAGTAGACCATTTATCCACATATTTTTCGAAGGAAACCTGCATATCCAGTTGAATTTTGCGTATCATAGATTCCTTTTCTAATGATTCCATACGGTTAAAGATAGATTTGTAATCTTTTCGAGGCAGATGTGTTTGTGTTGTGAACGTATCTACCCCGATTAAATCAACTTTATACTCTAAAATACTCTGTATCAGTTCGTTCTTCTTTCTCTCTGATAGTGGTTTTTCTGTTGTACCAAGACAGGCTTCCAACAGTTCATACACTTCTGAAATTGGTTTTTGTTCCTGCCAGAACCATTGTCTGGCAAGTGTTGTGATAAATTCGCCGGAAATGGAAAAATGTGCTTTCATGTTATTTTCCTCTTTTCTTTTATGCAGAGTAACCGGTCACTTTGGCTAATTCTTCATAATAAGCATTGACAATCTGCATTTGTTCTGTGACTATGGTATCTGTTGGATTGATTATCAGTTGTGTTCGAAAGAACTCTAACTGTTCGATGAGGCTGTTACATACATTGATACCTGCAAAGGCAACTTTGGAATCGAGTGGTTTTGACATCCTAACTTCTCCTTTCTGATTTACCTATCGGTTATTACTTTGTAAATTGGTTTGTAAAATGATGTTCAAAAACGTCGCATAAAATCAGACAGCGTGCTTTATCTGATGTGTATGCATTCGCAGCTTTGAGACTGTCCAAGATAGTGTGGAATAAATTTCGCAGTGCATGTCGGTTTTGGTCTTCTAATTCATTTCTGAAAATTACTGCAAGGTCTTCCGCTTTATAATAAGTTGGGAACCACATGTTTTCATAGTCCTCCTTTTTAAAGCCGGCTTCATTAAGCTGGCATTCTTTTGCTGCTGTTACATCAATGTCAGAACCTACATAAAAATAGTGGTTTGGTTTTTCCTTTCCACTTGTGGGTGCTTTTTCCCGTGCGATTATCCACTTTTGTAAGGTTCGAATCGTATTTGGATGCCCTGATAATTCTTTACTTGTAATCATAAAAAAATCTCCTTTCTGTGCTTATAACCGAACTCCGTGTAAGTGAAAGGAACGGTTTCGATGCTGGCGGCGTCTAAGACAATCATGATTATCCGTATAAATGCCACCATGGTTTAAGGCCTTTTGATTTTGACTTTTGAATTCATTTCGTTTTAAACGAATCCGTGCATTGTAAATCTCTCCATATGCTTTTGTCAGATGATAACGACATTGCCCTAATTTCTCATAATATTTTTCATAAGTTATCGCTCGTTTCAATGACTGGTCCGGATAATTTGGAATTGGTTCCTTCGAACAAAGTTCGGTTTCAGATACAGTTGCAAGGAATGTGTCAATCGTTCGAAGGAGTGTTTTGATTTCCTGCATCGTTTCTGCCATAATCGTCACTGAATTTGATGGTTTTCCTGCTCCTGTGATAAAATACCAATAAGAAAATTTATCATAATCCGGATTTAGCCATCCATGTTCCATATATAATATTGACTGGTCATACATTGATGATGTCTCCTTTTGTCTTTATTTCTTTGCTGAACCTGAAATGTACTCATGAGATATCCAACATCAAGCATCAGGACACTCCAAATAAACATCCCCAAATAGATATGCATCATACCATCCTCCTATTCTTCATTTGCCTGCATGATTTCATTTGCAAGTTCCGGGTGATTCCGGTCTATATAATAACTGTATACAAAATCCTGTTGGGCTTTTGTATATCGTTTGGTTGGATGCAGAGATGTTCTTGCAATCCCCTGTGTCGGACTGTGTAACAATACCCAGCCTCGTTTTCGGAGATAGTCTCCCGGGTCCATGAGCATGTTGTCATCCAAAATGCCATCTTCTGTAAAATGTTCCTGAATATAATCACTTGCCCAGTTGTAATGTTCTCCCCATGGAACGATATGAAAGCGGCCATTTGGTTCCAGCCACCCATAATCTTTCTCGATATCATGGTCTGATGTTTGTCGTTCCAAAAATTCGGATAATAGATTGGAGGCGGGTTCGTCATCGAAGGATACGACATCCTCAAAGGAAATTCCAAGGTCCATAGATTCTTGTTTTGTCAGCATGGGAGATTCAAAATCCTCTTTATACCGGGAAAGATATTTCCGCAAGGAATAGGGGTAATCCTCCTGTAGACAGGAAAGTAGCCAATTCCGCTGTAAGGTCAGTTCCTGAATCCTTTGTTCCTGTTGTTTCTTTTGTTCTACCAGTTCTTCCCACAATGCTTTTAATCCTTTTACGGGTTCATTGGCTTCTTCAATGCCGTAATCATCATTTGGATACGTACCAACAATATTCGCTTTTCCGTTTAAGATGTCCGCAACCATTTTAAGGTGGTCACCTTCGGATAATTCGTCAGCGTTTGTCAATTCCCAAAGAAGTTCAAAGGCTTTTGGAAGATTCAATTCTTTGTAACAAAATTCTCTTGCGAGATGGGTCATAGATGGACCGTCTATAGAGAAGGAAATGGTTCTTTGTGTTATCTGAGACATCATGGATACTCCTTTCAAATATAAATTTCTGTATGATTGTGTCATGGACACTGACAAGTTCTCCTCGGTCTGTTACAATGAAAGAAAAACAGAAAGGAAGGAATCTGAATATGAATAAAACCATAGCAAGTCCGCTCATTGTAAATGTAATTCCTCCGACAGATGAGATTGGACATATTGCACGAAATGGTCGACGTGTATATGTTCCAACGAATACACCATGGGCCGAATTTACAACGGCAATGGCTCCGATCCATAGCAAGGACTTTGACAGTGTCATCGTCCATGTGGATGGAAATCTGGATCTGGATGCCAAAGGAATGGCGAAAAATGTAACCATTAAACTCAATCAAATTTGTAAAATGGCAACGGAAGCGGATAAAGCCGTGTTAAATGATGCAAGCAAAGACCAGTGGTATTGGATGAATGCCAGTTATGAAGAACAGGCAAAAGGGCATGGCTATGCTCCGGATGATGCAACGATACGTGCAAAATATAATTCGTATGAGTCGGAAGCAAAATGGCAGGAACATCAGTCAAAAATCTGGCATCGTATGGCTGATATGATGCCTTTATCGGATGGTTCTTATGGACCCAATCATATTGCCAAATTGACCGACCCCTCCAGAGGGTTGGAAAAAGAGGACTTGGATGAATTCTGGTCCTTTCGTTCCAATACGCCGTTGTGTCCTGCCGTTATGGGGGATGATATGATTGGTATGCCGGGTGTTGTCGGTGTCGATTATGACGGTTTTACCCTGATAGCCGGAAACGGGGCGCAGGCAGGGCGGGAAATTCCGCTAAATGTTCGCAGTCTGAAAACGATTGGTATGTCCGGAATCGCAATTCCAATGGCAAATGTGGATGGAAATGTACCAAAATATCAAATTGCCACAGACCCGTCGAAAATCAATGTCATGCTAAAGGCACGTACCAAAGATGGTGTTTCCATTCAAAAAAGTGAATACTTTGATAAGAAACGCAATGTCTTTAAGTTTGAACAAGATGGTTTCCAAAGCAATCTTCATGTGGTGGATGCAAAAGTGGATGGTTCCATAACCTTTGCAGACCGACAGGGTTCGTTTACGGCCCATATGAAAGATGACGTAAAACCTGTTCTTTTAAATCGTGGGTATCAACTGCCGGAACTTATTGACCGGTTGCAGGTGGTTCCCAATGCAAAATATATCTGGCAGAGCAAAGGATCAATGGTTGGAACGGATGCAGTTTGTAAAAAGGTATCTCCAAGTAATGCCGGATTTGTTGTTGGGCGGGAACCAAAAAATGGAGCCGAAGATTATGTGGTATTGGTGGCAGAAGGTGCATTAAAAGGCCGGATTGTTGCTAAATATATTGACGTGCAGGATGTAACCGGACGTTCGTTTGGGGATAAGATTGCCAAAGATTACGGCGTCATTGTTGCTCAAGTGCCGGGTGTGTCAAAAGCCTTTGTCGAATCCGTAAAACCGATTTATGAGAAATATCCGGTCAAAGGTACCTATATTGCAATGGATGCGGATGGCCGGGATAATCTGGCTGTTGCCAATGGGATTGATACGGCATATCATTGTCTGAATCAGAAGAATCAAACGGTGGTTATGAGCTGGAATCCAGATCATAAGGGTCTGGATGATGCACTTCTTGCGGTTGCACAGGGCAAACTCACTATTGCAGATATGGGCATTCAATATGGAACACCTGAGCAATTGTTCCCAAAAAGTCAGGCAACAGCGCCAAATCCGTATCGGTTGGATGGCAGTCGGGCCAATGGACAGGAATGGCAGGTTGAATATGTCAATGACAAACGAATGACCGATGCTCGGATCAAAGCCCTTCAGGCAGAAACCATTCGCAGGGCGGCAGAAGAAGCAGAAAAAGCTGAAAAAAATAAACGAGTGGATCAGGTGGCAGCAGATTTACAACAAAATGGAAAGGACCTGCTGGAAAATCTTCCAACGCAAACGTCTGTGGCCGCACAAGAACCTTAAAAAAAGACCTTACAAACGTAAGGTCTTTTTTGCTAGTTTGAATTCCTTTCGCAAAATAGGTTGTTGTACGTTTCACATAAAATCAAGCATTTTTGTTTGTCTGATAATTTCGGAACGTAAAATTCCAGTGTCTTTAACAGCTCCTGAAACATCCCAGTAAGATAATGATGGTTTCTGTCCTCCATCTCGTTTCCCAGTATTTCGGCAATATCATCTGCCGTGTAGGACGATAAAAAGGTAACCCCTTTTCGATCTTCTTTTTCAAATCCAGCCTCCCGAAGCAGTTGTGTTTTTGACTGGTTTCTATCCACGTTGGCACCAATATAGAACAAGCGTCGTTTGTTTGTTCCGTCCTGCTTTTCTATGCCAACGATAAATTTGCCAACGGTCTTTTTCGCATTTGGTAAATGTTCCAATGTTTCTAATGTAATCATAATACAATCTCTCCCAATTATAGTTCTTGATAAAAAGCTCGTAGTTCCTCTAAATCAATCCATTCTCGAATGGTCTCGAGTGTGGTTTCCATGTCTTCTGTCCCTCTTACTTTTGTAACCGGTAACTTTGCTTTTTCCAATAATAGCTGGATTTGTTCGGTACGGTTCAAATTTTGCACATTTAACAGTTTGTATTTGAGGTTGATCCATTGTTGGAATGAGATTGGTATTTGCGGATTGATGAGATTTTCAAACCAATCTACTTGAACATATGGTGTGGTATCCAAGATTCGTTCGAGGGAAAATTGTACTTGGAATCCATATTTTTGATTGATGTGATCTGGCACATGCAAGATAAAATCGGTCCATGAAAATGTTTGCTGATTTTGATGATAAAGGACATTGCCTTGTTCCGTATGGATGAAATCGGTACAAGCATTTCGGATTGCGGCTTGTAACTCTGTCATCGTTTTTAGAGAATGATAAATCGTCACTTTTTTGTACAAATGGTCGATTCCATCCACCGTACTGTTAAATTTTGAAATTACAATTTGTCGTTTTGTCATGCTCTCACTCCTTGAATGATTTCTATCGTATGGGTCTGTTTATTTGACACATCGGTTACAGGCATCCGTTTTTCCAGATGTGGATAGGGGACCATCTAAAATTGTTTTGCTGCGAGACAAGGTGGAACAATTTGGTGTGCTGTGATAGCTTTTTCCATTGGGCGTATAATAAACCGTCGTATCGCTTGGTAGCTGCGGCTGATTTGGTGTCACACCTTGTGTGCTTGATTCTTGTTGCGGAGCTGGTGTGGCCGTTTGATTTACGGTGTCTGGATTGCCGTTATCAAAGGAATCGTGGATCACATTTCCATGAATGGTGTAGGTATAATCATAATGCGATGGAATTTGTGTTTCGGTGTTCGGATAGGTGATGATGGCTGTAAAATCCGTACATCCACCTGCGTCACGAATGACTTTTTCCATATACGCCTGATCTCCGTTCCGATTTAAGGTACTGTTTTGTGGCGTGATGTTATAGGCATTGGATACGCCACCAAGTGCGTCTGCAATCACATGGCCTTCGTCTAAGTCTTTTTGCTCGACACCGGGTACTTTTGCTTCATCAGGATAGTAACGCCCATTCGAGTTGACCGGTTCTGTGGCATCGTCTTGCAAACGAATGGTTTCTGCTGTTACTTTGACCAATTGTCCGTATTCATTGGTATATGCCCAGTAAACACGATCTCCATATCCGATGTCCACTTTGACATTGGGTTCTCGATGACTGCTGAGATCTCCGCCGTCTACTTCTAACACCCGATATCCATTTGGATCGGTGGCTTCTGGTACAACGGTTTCTTGTACGGGCGTTTCGGCTGTATCTGTGTTTGTGGGTGTGTCCGTATCGAGTGTTGGATCCGGACTTGTTTGTGTTTCGTCGGTATTTGTATTTTTTGATACCTGTGTTTCCGTATTGGATGGATTTGGTTTTGAGATCGGTTCCGAATCATTTGAATACATTCCTCCGATACTCAAACTTACCAGTATAGCAATGAGAATGTATTTCGTTTTTTTGTTTAACTGTTTCCATGTTTGTTTCAGATTGTGCATCAATACGTGTCCTTTCTGTTTTACTTCTTTGAATGCGTTCGTTCCCTTAGAACGAAAGGGTGGATTGTTTCCCTTATAAAAGGGTTAATAATAGGTCAAAAAAACTTTTCAACAGAAGATAGCTGACCAGTAGAATGGTGGATTCTGAAACTTTGTGTCGTTGTTTCCACATCTTTCTCAATTCTCCTTTCTATATCTGGCCCTATTTGTGTGTTTGAAATTTTTCATCCAAAAAGAGATGGTAATATATTCGTAATATCGGATGTGTTCGCAGGTGGACGTTCAAACGGCTTCTCAAATGGGCAATTTTCACTCCGGTTTCCTGTGATGGGTTCATAACCTCTTCAAACAAAACATCGTTTCGACTCATTTTCCGACGTTGCATATACCACAGGAACTGTGTTTCATCCAATTCTTTTGACATTTGATAGTCCAAAAGACAACCGGCAATCATCTGAAACGAGATCATACCGATCAGAAACAGAAAACAAACACTAACAAATAGCCCAAGAATCCATCCGACGAGAAGCGTCAGTGCGTCTGGGAACACATAGCATAACAAGAAACTCCCAAGGATGAACAGAATTCCAAAACCTGTCATCCAAACACGGATATATGCTTTTTTCTGATAATTTAACATTCTATTTCTCCTTTCTAATTATTTGGTGCGATTGCCTTTTCTGTTGTACAATACCGAATACAGCTTGTGCATGAGGGTAGGAAAATGTGATAGAATTTTTTGTTAAATTCTTTGAATCTTGCTGCAAATCCACCCGAGGTGAAGTTTTGGATATTGTCGTATTGCAAGACACCGAAACTACATTTATAAATGTCTCCTGTTTCATCAATCATAAAACTGTATTGATGCTGTGGATTGTGACAATAACACACACCAAATGAATATAAATTGTAAATATCTTGTGCATTTCCAAGAGGTAGTAGTGTGTCTTCTGTATCTTGATAGGTGCCTCCAATATTATAATCAAAACCATAGTTGTTCAGAAATGTGTTGGCTTCTATGATATATTGATTCGTGTGAAATTTATCATTGGAAATGCTGATATGGAATTGATCTGGATATAGGTGATGCAATTTTAATAACTGTGCTTTTACGGTTGGATTACACGCCCAATCCCCGTTGCTGACCAGTCGGATATGACAATTGACTTTGAACCATTCCGATAAAATATCATACCAGTTTGTATTACAGAAAAATTCGCCACCCATTACATTTAAACTGATAATGTGATTGTTTTTGAGAAACTGAGCAATGTTCTGTGCCGTTGCTCGTGTCATATGGCGTGTGTTTTCTGGCTTACAGGAAAAACAGCAATGAGAACATGCTTGCGTACATTTTGTAGTAATACGAATGGTAGGATGTAAATATTTACGACACTCTTTTACATGAGAACAAGTCTTGCAATGGCAAGACTTGGTTCCTCCACATTGTTCGTCGATGCAAATTTCACAAGGTTGATATGGCTGTGACATTGAATCGCCTCCTTTTTCATGACTGCGTATTTTTGTGATCGGACATAAAACCCGTTGCAGTTATAATCGGACCTGCCTATATTTCCGATAGCCGTTGTTCATATGCTGCGAGTATCTCATTTGCCAAAGCAACGGTCGAACAATCCAAATACTTTGGACAATTGGTTTCACACCATGTAAGTGATGTTGCATCCGAACAACTGCTAATGGCATTGATTTTCACATCCAAAACCCCATTCTCAAAGAATAGGGCCTGTTGTTCTTCTTCTGTAAATTGATAACGATCCGGAATAACGGCATTGATGATTTCTGTTTCGGTAATACCGATTCCATCCAGTAACGACAAAATCATCGTAAGAATGATTTCGGCATCTTCCTCCTGTACAGAAATATACTCTAAAATATTACGAATTAACCGTTTCGCTGTTGCATCTAACGTGAAATTTTCTTCAATATAGATTTGCAATCGGTTAATTTGTTCCTCTGTTTGAAATGTAAAATAATCGAAAGCTGACATGTGACAACTCCTTTCTATCATCGCTGACGTGTTTGTTGTTTGTTAGGGATAAAATTTTATCGATTCCAAAAGTCAAACAAAGCGTCGAGAGCTTCATCGCACTCAAATCGTGTGAAATTTCGTTTCTTTCCGTTTTTCTTTCTTCTTAATGGCAACCCTGCTAACTTTCTACTGTTGTTTGTAAATAATATTTTATCACTTTTATTCGCACTTGATTTCTTACTATTTGTCATAATATATACCTCCATATCCATATGTTGGCCAATTGGTTTCACACCCTGTAACGGATGTTTCCGTTTCCATAATCCTCAGCGATACCTATGATCGCTGAGGTGTTAGTTGTTTGTTGGGGACAAAATCAATTGTGGTGTGATTGTTCCTCGAAATTCATTTAACTTTAAGGTCGCCTTTGCAACCATAGTTTCATTTCGGTCTAAGGCTGCTTTTACCTGTTCGGCCCATGAAATGTCAAACGTTAAGACCTCTACTCCATACAAATTAAATTTGAAGGTTTTCCAAAAGTTTGGATTCCATTGATGTTTGAAAACCTGTGGCGATAACTGGAATAAGAGTTCTGTTTGTCCTTGAAAGCCTTCTCCGAAGGGACGTAAGGTATTCAGAAACGAAATGCTGGCTTTCACATCCGATGCAAAGGTCGTTGTAGCCACTTCTTCACAGGAAACGGTTGGCTGATTCTCGTTTGTAACGGCCGGACAATAAGCCCATATTGTTCCCTGCCCCAGTGTCAGGATCAATTTGTTTTCTGGCACCAGCGGCCCTGTTAGTTCCATACGAACTTCTTCCTGCACCTCTGGAATGAATCGGATCACCAGTTCTTTGAATCGCTCCAAATCTTTTACGTCAATGGAAAAACCGGCTGCTGTGGCATGTCCACCTCCTGTGACCATTCCCGGTGCAACCGCATGGATTTTTTGCAACAAGCGGTTTAATGGGCATGTCCCATTGCTTCGTGCAGAACCTGAAATTCGGGAGACCGTATCCAACTGTTTGTACACAATCTCAGGATTCGTTGGGTCATAATGAGAGAAGACAATGGATGGATTCCCCGTCTGTTCGGCTACTTTTCCAGCAATCAGTCCAGAAATTCCTTTTCGAGTGTTGATGACCAATACGGGTGAAATGTTGTCCGTTGGGAGTGCCTGTATGACAGTATCCCGTAATTTTGATTTTTCGTCATTTAATTCGAATAAGCGGTGAATCAGACACTGTCTTGTTTTGCGATCACTGGTCAAAAAGGCAGCTAATCCTTCCAAACAAGTGTCATGTACCCGTCTTGGAGCATTGAGGATTGGTGACAGATACCATGCAAATAATTCCTCATTGGTTGGTAATGGAATACAACTTTTCTTTTGTGCCTTTCGTTTAGCATCCTTGGTCTGCTGTAATAAGGTAAGAATGTCGAATAAGGCATGAAAAACAGTATTATACATTGGATACGGAGTATTGGCAATTTCGGTATCACTATGTTTGGATAATAGTTCTTTGATAATGGCGAGTGCTGCCGTGACCGTATATCGGTTCTCGTTTCGCATGGGCATTACATCGCCCACATTAGCAATTCCCGCAAATACAATCAATCGTTCAATCAATGGTCGTTTTTCTTTGTCAAAGGCATCAGCATAGGCCAACATGGTTTTCCATGCCACACAGGCACCGGAATTTCCTTTGAATGGATATAAATCATCGGGCTGATTTGGATTGACAATGGCTTTTGCTTTTGGCAAAGGCGTTTGACCCAGATGATGATCCGTAACCAGTACATCAATCCCAAGGGAATTGGCATAGGCGATTCCTGCATGTGCGGAAACTCCATTATCTGCTGTTAAAATCATGCCAATATGGTTTCCATCCTGTTCATGTGCGGCACGCATTTTGTCAATGGCTGTTTTTGAGAGTCCATATCCGTCCTCCATGGATGGGATATGTATTCGGTAGTGAAAGCCAAAAACATCTAAGGATGCAGCTAAAATCACAGATGCTAAAATCCCATCCGTATCGTAATCACCGTCTACCATTAACAATAATTGTTTGTCTGTCTGCTGTTTCTGTTTGAATCGATGCAGATACATGCACAAGTTCCACATATCTTTGTAATATCGAGGATCATGCAAATGTGCAGGGCTTGGATGGGTTATATACTCAAAGTCCTCTGGTGATAAATTCATGGCCAATCGGATCTGTTCTTCAATTAAGACATGTAATGATTTCATTCAAAAAACTCCTTTCTTCTTTGTTCTCATTGTATCAAATTTTTATGGGTTCAGCTACCGGGTCTTATATCCCGCTATTCTATTTATACGTGATGTTCATACGAGTATTTTATCTAGGATACTTATATAGGTATTTTATATGGGATATTTATATGGGTATCTTATATGGGTGTCATTTTCTTTTTCACATACCTCTCTTCTAGGAAGGGTATCCTATGATTCCCATGAGGCGATTCGCTTAGTACATTTTAATTCACACATCCCATGAAGGATGTGACAGAGATATACGTTCTTTCGATCGGTTCCTGATTTTAATTCACACAGCCTAATCTAAAAATTCACACATCCCGTGAGGGATGTGACTGAATCATAAGTGTTAAGATAATCCATGATGTCATTTCAATTCACACATCTCGTGATGGATGTGACTCATTCTGACAACAGAGAGGGGGGGGTGTACTTGTGATTTCAATTCACACATCCTATTACACATTCTGTAAGAGTTGTATAAATTGATACAGTTAAAAAATCTCTTTTCATTTGCTTATTTCAATTCACACATTTTGTGGAGAATCATCACATCCCGTGCGGGATGTGATGATTGTAATATTACAGATTTTTTTTAATTATTTCAATTCACACATCCCGTGAGGGATGTGACCATATAGGATTCTATATGAAAAAAGAGATACAAATTTCAATTCACACATCCCGTGCGGGATGTGATAGTTACACATGATCCGGATGCACCAATTATAGTAATTTCAATTCACACATCCCGTGCGGGATGTGACGGAGTATCGGGCGTACATGGCGCCGATCTGGGCAATTTCAATTCACACATCCCGTACGGGATGTGACGCGCCGGATTTTAGAAGTGGGAGAGTGTATATCAAATTTCAATTCACACATCCCGTGCGGGATGTGACCGCACGGCCGTCAAGCGTTCAGGCGGATATACCAATTTCAATTCACACATCCCGTGCGGGATGTGACAACGTGCGTACAAAAATCTTATAAAGTGTAACTAATTTCAATTCACACATCCCGTGCGGGATGTGACAGTATAACTTAATTAACAGGCAAGCCGGTCTGTGATTTCAATTCACACATCCCGTGCGGGATGTGACGCACACATAGTAGGCAACTATGCTTGCCATAACAATTTCAATTCACACATCCCGTGCGGGATGTGACGAGAAAGGAGCCGAATATGGCACATATTAATGATACATTTCAATTCACACATCCCGTGCGGGATGTGACCAATGAGGAGACACCAACGACAGCGATTGCGTGCATTTCAATTCACACATCCCGTGCGGGATGTGACACTTTGCAACGCAAAGTATAGGGTGCTATACTTATTTCAATTCACACATCCCGTGCGGGATGTGACAGCAAATAATACTAATTGTTTTATTCTTTTTACTATGTTTTTTTAAATAGTTTGTCTAGTTTGACACGGGTTTGTTGTCATTTCTTTTCGCTACGACTGATACGACTCATTATTTTTTTGGTGCGAATCAAAGTATATTTTTAGGTGTACTTATGATTCGCACCAGATGTCCGATTAAATGTCATAAGTTCGAAGTGTAACTGATTCTGGTAACGCTGTCTCATCTACAATGACCTGATAATCGGTAAAGGCTGTTGGCTCCACCACACCCGCTTTCTTTTCCACTTTCAATGTGTCAAAAATTCGATGTGCATGGGCATTTCCATATAAGGACGCGTGTTTCCAAATATATAACCCACGTACATTCATTTCTCCACGGGCAGCAGAATGATCCTGTTCAAACATATTTGCGATGGCTTCCCATAATAATTCCAAATCCGCTTCGGTTAAGGCGCCTGTGCCGGTTGGTCCTGCATATTTGTTTGCCTGGGCGGCAGAAATGTACCCATTGCAACGATAGAGACCATATGGAACAATCCATTTGTTTCCAATGGTTCCATATCCAGCTTTCTGGAAATATTCCTCACTGGCTGCTCCGGTTCTTGTAATGCTGAGGTTCTGTGGCAGAATCGGGTCAATACTTTCTGCGATGGTGAGCTGAACGGGTCCCTGCACCTGTGCGGTTAATGTTTTGGATTTTGCCAATGCGGTTAATACGGCACCAAAGGCACGAATATCAAAATAGTTGGCACAGAGTAATTCCAATAACATTGCATCCAGTTCTGAGGTGTTCTTTTCCAAACGGCTCATTGCTTTCTTAATGGATGCGTCGGAAAGAACTTCCCCTTCCTGCAAAATCTGGTGTCGTATCAAGGTCTGTGTGATTTCTCGATCGGAAATGGCCTGATTTCGTAAGAAAATCTGACGACCTTCTTCTGTACCATGTACCAGTTCGATATACTGGCGAATCTTATGTTTCAAACATACATCGGTTACCAGTCCTTTGCCTGTGACTAAATCCTGTCTCGGCATATTGTCTGCGTCTGGGTTTCCATTTGGGTTTCCATTTTTCACATCAAATAAAATACTAAAATCATAACGGTTCTTAAGCATTGGTTGTTTCTCCTTCTATTAAATCTTTTTTTGTGAATAAGGTTTCTCTCTGATGATAATAGCCAAGGTCAAATAATCCTTGTTCCGTTAAAGACAAATGGATGGGATATGCGGATAATTTGGCTTTGATGCTTTGTAGCTGCTGATTCAGATAAATACGACTACCTGTGGATAATTTTTTCTCGTAAATTGCAGTCATCTGACTCAACAGCGGAAAAATTTGTCGAGGTGTCGTCATGGCCGAACGAAAATAACGTTCATGCAAATTGGTATTTCCAGATGCTTGCCACTGAATCTGTTCATAATAAGCGAATAACCGGCCTAATTGATAGGCGGTACTGGTACTGTCAGGATTTAATCCCATGGTACAACACTCCTTTCTGATGTCCTGATCTGAGAACGTTTGTAAATAATAGGCTTTTAAAATGGAAGCCTGTTGGGCGGTAATTGGTTTGAGGGATGCTCGTTTCTGACAAGTCACCATCAACTCCATTGGATAGGGACGTCCAAAGAGAATGGAACTTAATAATTTCTGTATGAATGTGTTGTGAAATTCCGATTCCTTATTCCATGAAAAAATGGGTTCCCGTGCAATGGCATTTCGAAGTTTTAACAGGGATGTCGGATAAGTAATCCCCGGCTCCCAGTTCCCCTCCTTATTTTTGACCTTTCCTTTAATTTGCAATCGTTGGTAATGGGCCTTCACATTCTGGAAGAGGGTTCCAAATACGGATTGTTCAAAAAAGGCAACGGAGATGGTTTTCCCCGAAATATCGGTAGAAATCCCTAAGAGATATACGGGTTCTGTTGGGTCTACCTTACAGTGGTCAATGTGACGACCGTGGGCAAGATCCTGTATGATATGAGACAGATCCTGTTGGTCAAAGGATGGCCGAAGCAATGCTGTCAACAAATCTGTTTCTGTTTTTCGCATATGTTCTGTCCAAAACAATAGTTTTAGATTTCCAATATCGACATGGTATTCCGGATGTTTGGCCATATAGGATGCTGCCTGTGTGTAGGCTTTCACCGTATGATAGCCCATTGGAGCAACCATGCCTTGTTTCTCCTTGTAATAATAGACCGAACCATAGTTGGTGAATGATAATGCCACACCGTTTGCCAAGTTGGCACATGGCTTGATGGGCATATGGGTATTACAAAGGGGTGCTTCCTGATTGGTGACAATGTCAATGCCTTTTGGCTGTGTTTCCAACCATGCAGCAAAGAAGGTATTCCAAACTTGCTGGAAGGATTCTTGCAATCCACAGATCTTTCCCTGCACGCTGTACACGAAATTCAAACTTTCGGCGGCGTTCAGTGGTATCTGATGATGTTTCAAATACTGTTGCAACTCTTCATCCGTATAGCGTTCAAAAAACTGTAATAAGGCAAGAGCTTCCGGAAAATCTGCTTCTGATAAAATTTCCCGCTGTACTTGAATATGATGGTTTCGCCGTAATGGCCGTTTTGCTTTGGCAGCAAACAGATAACTGCCGTTGTCCCATAAGAAATAGGATTTATCATTGCTGCTTCGTGCCTGTTCATGTGACGGCAGCATATAATAGGTTGGTTTATATTGGTTCTTTCCCTTTTCATCGGTAAAAACCGTTCGTAAATCAGTAAGTCCTAATAGCATTCCATCCAGATCGATGTCGATGGCATAGGAAATGGGCTGTAAGTTCCAGCCCAAAGGGGCGACCGTACATCCATTGGCTTGTAAGGTCTGATAACAATCGACTAATTTTTGGATTACCATACACGTACCTCCCTTGGTATGGTCATACAACCGTCTACCACTTCACTTAGAAAGAACAGCGGTTTCGGTGAGACCGGTTTTGTTCGTTTTGGATGATTATATTCGGTATAGTCCATATCACCTAACAGGTAACCAAATCTGCGAATCCCTTGAAATTCCGGAATCGGTTCTGGTATCTGTTGTACCAGTTCAAATTCAGCCGGATATTCCTTGAGACCAAAATACGGTCGACGATAATAACTTCCGTTTCGCATTCGGCGTTCCAAAATTCCCTGATGTTTCCCAAAGAATTCCTGTTCGGTCTGTACGGAATCTGTTTTCCACGGTGCGTTTTCATTTCGTTCCATATGAAATTCTACGTAATAACAAACATCTTTTAATACCATATTCGAACGTGGCAGGGATGCTAAGGTCTGACGCGTTTCATAATAGAATGGCTGCGGGTCGCTTTCTAGTGCTTCAAACTGATTTTTTGCCTTTTTCATACTTCCTAAATTCTTATATTCATTTTTGGTGATATTGCAATACTGAATGGGTTTTGTAATCCAAATTCGGTCAATGACATATTCAATCCCCGGATGCCAGTAAATGGAGGTTACAATCCCTCTTGCAGCACTGGGTGTTAAGATATCATAACTGACGCGGTTGGTTTTAAATTCTGGTCGTGTGAAACAGGCATAGGGACCCCAGACTTTTAATAAATACTGTCGAGGTCTTAGTTCCTTTGTGGTCTGTACTTCCATGATGTTATTCCTTTCTATTGTTTATCCCCGGATTGATCTGGTATCAACAGACCTAATACGGGGTGATATTGGGTGAGATCTGTCAAGATGACAGAGTTGGTGTTTGGAATCTTTATGAGTTGTTCTGTGAAAGATTCACATTGTGCCTCCGAAATTTGCAGTGCATCTGCCTGCAGCTCTTGTTGGTCTGGTCGTGTACTCTCTTCTTGACAAAGGGCTTTTAATTGGTCTTTGTTTTCCTCATTGGGAATATAAAGTGTGATCTGAGAGGCGGGATTTATATGAAATTTCGTTCCCAGTGTTGCAAAATTGCCTCGTTCCATATGAAACTTGGTATGCTGCTGATCGGTTAAGGAACGTTCTGGTGTATTTGCGGTTTGTATGGCCTGTATCCATGTTTCAAAATAGGCAGACATCCATGTATCGAATGAACCATCTGGCTGTTGTCGCCGTACGGTCAAAGCCGCCTGCTCCCTTCGATCCGGAATGTGGCTGTCTAAGGAAAACACATGGATGTGCGCCTGATCTCCACCCCAATCCATGGTGTGTTGGATGGCATCCAAACCTGTTTGCTCTCGATAGATCTTCGAAATGGGAAGGGCCTCAAACGATTCGATCACGGGTGTTGCACAAATGAGCATTGGTGTTTGTGTTCGAAGACCTTCTTGGATGCGATTTCGTTGCTGCTTTTGATGTCTCGGTGTCAACTGTTCCGTGATGCAGATTATGGATAGCTGGTCTTTTAATTGCTCATAAATTTGTGTGACCGTTTCTGTGTGGTTGACAATGCAAAGCATTGTTGTGTGGGTATCAAACTGGTTATAAACCTGTTCCCATGTACAGTCATTCATCCAAGTGAGGACGGGCTGCGAATGCTTTGTTGTGTCTTCTACGGTCAAAGGTGTCGGTGTTGGAAGTCCGGGCATTTGAAATCCATGTACTGCTCGTAATAACAGCGTGGTCTGAAACTGTGTGACCAACTGCTGCAACGCAATTGCACATGGTGTCCATACCGCCTCTGGCAATCGATTGGGTTCTTCTAGGATAAGAACTGCATTGGCCAGATTGTGTACTTTTCGGCATTTGGGGCCTTGATTTCCATAAATGCTTTCAAATAACAAAGCAGGTGTGGTGACAATCAAGGGCATGTCCCAATTATCAGCATTATTCCATTGGGATTCCTCCGGTTCTTGCATTGTTGTTTCAGTATGAACACCTAAGACCCGTTCTTTGCCAAATATGGTTTGAAATTGCTGGACAACGGGTTCTATACTTGCTGTATGAGGTACCACATAAATCAGACGAGTTTTCTGATGGGTAACGGCATGCTGTAAGGCAAAGGCAATGCTTTGTAAAACGGTTTTCGTCCCTGCCGGTCCTTCCAGTAAATAACATCCGGGTTTTCTCCTGCCCTCTTCCTGTAATGACTGACAGGCATGGATGTCTTCGGTGGACTGTGTGGTAAGCCACTGGGTCCACGGTTGAAATAACTGGGACATGGATGGCATCTTTTCCCGTTCGGTTCCTCGCATAAAGGCTTCGGTATCCAGCCAACCAGCATCCACTACACAGGAAAATAAAAAACGAAGAAAGAAATGCTGTGCAATGGCATCGCTTCGTACGATTTCTGGATAGTCAACTGCTTGTAATTTGGACGCTAACTGTGGATTTAGCCAATATTTCGGAACCTGTCCCCTCTGCACCTTGTCCAATCGCCCACATAAGGTATTTGGTTGTGGAGCATAGGGTGTTCCATAATCCAATAATCCGGCGTGGGAGCCAGCCACACAGATGGCTTCCAATGGTCGTTGTTTCTTCCATAATTCATACGCACCAGATGAGGTATGGTCTATTTTTGGACCATTCTGAAATAATCGCCGCTGAAAGGCAAGGGAACAATGTCCGACATCATGATACCAGCCGGCATTTTGTGCGAAAGGACCTGCCTGAAAAACCGATGCAAACTGTTCCGCTCGTCTTGCTGTTCCTTCTGCGTGCTGAAACCATGGATGTTTTTCGGTTTCCGATCGTTTGTGTGAAAAATAAGACTCCTGATGCATCGTTTATCTCTCCTTTCGTCTCGTTTCCATCAACTACCCATTTTCGCAAATGGGGTATGTTTACAAGTTTGCACTCATGAAATAAAAAACTCACTGACGCATTTGCATCAGTGAGCTTTAAAGTTATAGATTGGTTTGATAGTAGATACAATGGAAACTGTATCTTGGATGTTTGCCTTCAATTCATCCATTGGTTTATATGCAAATGGAGATTCGTCTTTGGTAGATTCTACAACAGATGTCGAGTAAATCCCTTTCATAGAGTCTTTGAAGTCATCCATATCTACAAGGTCTTTTGCCTGTGACCGGGACATGATACGTCCAGCACCGTGAGGAGCGGAGTAATTCCAGTCCGGATTTCCTTTTCCGATACAGATCAGGGAACCATCACGCATATTCATTGGGATGATTAAGCGCTCTCCTGCTTTTGCCGAAACAGAACCTTTTCTGAGGATTTTATTTTCGATATCGATGTAATTGTGCATGGTGTGAATTTCGTCTATAATATGCCAATTCATTTTGGATATAATGATGTTGGCAATGGTTTGATGATTGATACGAGCATGTTCTTGCGTAAGTTTCATATCATGTAAATAGTTTTCGAAATTTTGACCTGTTACATAACATAAGTCTTTTGGGATATTCGGTTCCTGCATTTTCAGAAGTTTGATAGCCTTTTCAATATCAAGTTCTTTTCCTTCGGATTTTAATTTCTTGATAGTTTTTTGAATTTTTTCATGAATATCGTGAGATTTATGTTGATGATAAGCTAAATTCTGATAATGTTTGCAGACTTCAATACCTAAATGTCTGGACCCTGTGTGAACCACTAACCATAGATGACCTTGTTCGTCACGGTCTACCTCCAGAAAGTGGTTGCCGCTTCCGAGTGTACCTAATGATTTTAAGGCATGTTCTACATTGATAGGAGCAATCATATTGTTAATAGAAGAAGTAGCGATTGCTCGTTCATGGATGTTAAATCCAGATGGAACGTATCTGTTGATGATTTCATCAAGTTTTTGTAAATCTACATTAGTTTCTTTTAACTGAAAAGCGGATACAGAACAACCAATATCAACTCCTACCAAATTCGGACAAACTTTATCTGTTAATGTCATGGTCGTCCCAATGACACAGCCAGCACCTGCATGTGTGTCGGGCATGATACGAATCTGAGAGTCTGCGATATACGGTTGATTTAATAACAGGATTAACTGAGAGATGGTTTCGTTATCAATGTTATCCGTAAAGACTTTCGCGATATTGTATTTTCCTTTCAGTTCTAACATTTTTACACTTCCTTTCTATATTATAGGTAAAGACCTGTCCTGTGAACATGCCGTTATAACGATCTAAAAAGTCTTTCTGTTGCATGGTCATGGGTATCCTCCGATTCTGCTTGCACCGAAATCCAAATCTGCGCCGTCTGGGTTTCGGTTTCCTTTGTTTCTGTCTCAAATACGATGGAAATCGTAAGCAATTGTGGTTCTTTTGTCACTTCGTTGAAGGTAAAGGTGATGTTTGGAACCTGTTTTTCATTCTTTAATGTTACCGCCTCCGGAATGGAACGCACTGTCAAAACACCTTGCTTTAAATCCATAAATTTTTCTGCCGTTTTGATGGTACTGGTTTCCCCTTGATAGGTGATGGTTATGATTTTCATCGTATATCCGGGTTTGCTTGTGATTTCTGAAATCACATCGGTACAAGGAATGGTCTGGTTTTGCAGTACCGTAATGGCATCTTTTGCCCAAATACCATTGCTCTGTGTTTCCATCGTTATTGGCTTTAATTCGGGCTGTATTTTTATACAACCGGATAGTATGTTTATCAATATGCTAATCAAACAAAGAATCCAAAATCGGTTTCGCTTCATATTCTCGATCGCCTCGCTCTCTTTTTAGGTGTCAGACCATGTGATATCTGGCTGAATACACCGATACTTCCATGCTGGATTTGTTTTTACGATTTCATTTAGTAGGGTTTCTGCAGATAATCCATACGTATCATAAATACTGGCATCAAAAAGATGTGTATTCGTTTCGGTAAGGATTGTTCTTATGTCCGCATCTGATACGGAAGCTGGTGTTTCCAATTCAATCAGTTCTGTACATGCATCTACAAAGACAATTTTTATAACCTGTTTTCGCATCATATCTGCCCTCCTTTGTGTTGTTTGACGATCTTTTGTATGGTTCCATCTGATGTGATTCGGCAAATATGTGGATGATTGTACTTCAATCGTTTACAATACTGCCACGCCGCACATTCTGTTGGGAAGAGAAATGCCTTTTTGTAACATTCTGTCCAGAAACGTTGCTGTTGTGTTTGACGGTCTTGATAAAACAATCGTTTTCCACTATAGGGAGAAATACAACAGACGACATAGCCGGTTTGGTGTTTCTGATGGATTGTCTGTTTTGAATTTGACGCTGTTTGCGGTTCGTCATCAAAGAAACCGAATGCTTCTAAATAATCGTCAACATCCTGTCCGTTAAAATTATCCTCCATGTTTGTTTGCCTCCCCCTTTTTATTCTGGTAATAAGGAATCTATGATTGTCGATTTTGTATTTTGTTCTAACAGAAATAAGAGACATGTTTTTGTAACCCATCTCGCAAGTTGATGTGCAATGTCCTGTTGTCTTTCGCTCCCTGCCTGCTGCATATGGTTTGGATATCGGTCTGTATATTGTTTTCGATACGCGATCTCTTGTTCCTGTAATGTACAATATAAATCGGTTTGAACTTCTTTGTCCAGATACTCTTGTGTTTTTAACCGTTGCAGTTGTAAGATTTCAGAATCGGTTGTCATCCGATTGGCACAGCCAAACTGGAAATTTCCTGAAATTGCATATCTCCATTCATCCAGTGATAAGGTGTCTTTTGTTTCTAGTTGTTTCAATACATATTCTATAAATCGTAATAAATGCGCCAATTTTGCAGCATTTACTCCGTCACGATTTTCACCAGATGTTTGTAATCGAATTTTCATAATCGAATGAAAGGCAGAACTTACCATACGAACTGGCGAAATGTTTAATAATGTTTCCATCATCGATGGCTGTAACAGGTCGGAGAAATACGTATTATCCACAACTTTATAAGGTGTCAATAACCATTCCAAACTTAGATAATGTCCATTCAGTAATTGAGCTGCAAACCGACGAATGTCTTTGATGTGAATATCTCCGGTTTTTGTGTGTACGGTCTGCTCTGTGGTTCCATGATAGACAAAGTCGTCTATGGTTGGAATGATGACAGCAACCACATCAATCTTCGACTGTAAGGTGTCCATCTGATAATTTTGACTTCCCGTTAAAAACAGACCAATGACTTGATATCCTTGCTCCGTTAAATTTGTTTTATATTGCAATAACTTCTGCTGAATATGACATCGTTTTGCGGTTGAATATTCGGGGATTACTAAAAAAGTGGGGCCAAATACAGTATCACCCATGACCTTTTGTGTTTGTAATAAGGATTGCAATTCCGTGATTGTACCGGTGTAGCATTCGGATGCATATGGGATCTTTAGATAGAGTTCGTTTGCTGTAACCGCTTGATCGATTACACATTTTGTAACCGCTCTCATGGCTGATAACTCTGCATATAAATCGTCACTGTCTGGGTTTATGATTCGCTGTGATGTGATATCCAGTGTATTGACTGCAAATTGGTTGTTATCTAATAAGGTAAAGGTCTTTGTCACGATTGGTTCTTTCTGTCCATAAAAGCAAAAACAATATAACGATTCTGCCAAATACGGCTGTGCTTCTAATAAGGAAACCAATTCCGCTTGATTGACTTGTTTCATATATATATGCCCCTTTCTGGTTGTTTTGTCCCGAAAAATAATACTTTGAATTCAATAGTATAAGGGGGTTTGGGGCGTCACAACGCCCCAAGGAGTTTGCCCCTGACGTAGGTCAGGGGCAAAAAAAAAAGAAATTCAACACCCTGTTGACAGTCGCATGGTATTTGTTATGATGAAAGAATAGAGGAAACAATAGAATGGAAAAAATTTGAAAGGACTGGAATATGATGACAATTTTAAGACGCGTATTTGGAGGTTTCTTACTGCTTATGGCCTTACTTTGTTTTGGCTATCCCTATTATAAGGATTGGCAGATGCAGCAGCGAGCTGAGGAAATGACAAGGCAAGTGCAACAGCAAATTACGACGGAAGAACCCGAACAGAATCCTGCGTCTGCATCATCGGAACCGAATCTTACGCCTGCAACACCAAAAGAAGCCTTTCCTTTATATCAGACGTTATTTACCTATAATCAACGATTGAGTACCGAAGGACAACAACTGGTAGATGCGTGGAGTTATCAGCAAGAAGTGGTATCCTTTGACGAATTGCCAAACGGGGAGTTTGGTTCAATTGAGATTCCGGATATGGGTGTATCGATGCCACTGTATTTGGGAGCCAGCGAAGATCATTTGGCACAAGGTGCCGCAGTCTTGTCGGAAACCAGTATTCCCATTGGCGGTAGTAATACCAATGCGGTTATTTCCGGACACCGGGGCTGGTATGGACATCGTTATTTTCAAGATATTGAACAATTAACGGTCGGTTCCTTGGTGTATATTCATAATCCATGGGAAACTTTAACCTATCGAGCGGTTGGGATCGACATTATTGATCCGTATGATATTGATGCAGTGAAAATTCAGCCGGATAAAGATATGATTACACTTTTAACGTGTCATCCGATTCGTACATGGATTGGTGGTGGAACGTATCGGTATTTGGTGTACTGTGAACGGGTATCTTCGGAGGAAACGGTGGAACAGACAACGGAACCTTTGCCACAATTGCATCCCAATGATGCAATCACACAAGCCGTAGAAGAAGAATCGGCATCCATTGATGCGTTTGTTTCCATGGAACCAATCTTACGCATCATCGTTCCGGTGCTTTTACTTGTATTGGGACTGTTTTTACTGTTTGCTCCCGCATCCCATCCACATACCTGTTGAAAAAAAAAGTAAACATATTTTGTGTTCCGGTTCTAATAAATATACTAAACTTATAAATTTAGAAAACCGTTTCTAATAAATATGAACATTTTTTGTATATATGTGACCATTTTATGAACACACCCTCTTTTTTTATTTCAATTATATGGTAAAATATAGGTAAATATTGACATTCGTTAATGTTTTGGTAGTAATTAAAAACAGATTCAGAAAGGAGTATGAAAGCATGAATCGAAATTTCAAAACAAAAGTAGGGCTTCTGGCTCTTACGGGCACTATGTTCTTATCGCCAGCGGTGTCGGTTCTTGCAGCACCTACGGATATTATTGATCCCGGTGCAAAAGGTTCTGTGAGTATTCACAAATATGATAGTACCGCGATGATGGAAGACGGTGTGGATTTCTCACAAGGTGTATTCCAGAACAATGGAAAAACCGATGCCAAAGCGGAACAAACACTGGAAGACTATGTTATTAAGGGTGTGGAATTCTCTTATCTTAAAGTGGGAGATATCCATACCGATAGTCAGGGTGGCAGCATTCAGGTGCTGTATGATATTCCAACCGAGTTGGAAAAACTGTTGGAACTTAACAATCAGCGGAAAAATCATCAGTACACGTCCGATGAATTAAATGAAGCATTGAAAGCAAAACTGATGAAAACAGATGACAAAGGACAAAATGAACTGGAAAAGTATTTTGCATCCAATCCAAATGCACATGCAATGCCTTTGACGGATGAGAATGGATTTACTTCCATGTCAAATCTGGATTTAGGTCTGTATCTGATTGTGGAAACAAAGGTTCCAGCAAATGTTGAAAACAGTTGTGATCCATTCTTCCTGTCCTTACCAATGACCGATGTGGAAGGCGATAACTGGTTCTATGATGTAAACATCTATCCGAAAAACCAGACCGATATTCCAGATTTGGACAAGAAGGTAAAACAGCATGATGATGATGGAAAGTTACCATATAAAGATATTGCAACGGTATCCGAAGGTGATAAAGTTGACTACATCTTTATTTCTCGTCTGCCAAAGATCAACTCGTCTGCAACGTATCTGACAAAGTATGATTTCATTGATAAAATGGTCAAAGGTCTTGACTATAATAAAGATGAGGTCATTTACTTCTATAATACTTTAGATGATGCACAGGCAAATAATACCGATGCAGCAATCGCTACATTTGAAAAAGGTAAAGATTTCACGGTGACTTATGATACAGCAGATGCAAACTACAATTCTATGACCGTTCGTCCAACACAGAAGGGCTTAGATAAAATGAATCCGGAACTGCAGACCACCTATATGGTCGTATCCTATAGTGCAACGGTTCATTCCGATAACATTCCGGTTCTCGGTGATACAGGAAATCCAAATGATGTTCGTCTGGAATGGAAACGTACCAATATGCAGGAACAGGATGAATTGGAAGACCGGTCCAAAGTTTACACCTTTGGTCTGAATATTCAGAAAAACTTTGCCGGAGACGATGGTGTGGCAACAGAAGTTGAATTTGTATTACAGAACAAGTCCGATGGCCACTATATCAAAGCAAAACAGGCGGAACCGGGAAAATATTGGGTGACAGACGGATCCAAAGGACAAACAGAGGCAGAAGGTACGGTCTTTTCCCCAAATGCAGATGGTAAATTAGTCATTGATGGTCTGGAAGCAGATACCTATATTCTGACTGAGATTTCTACCTCAGATGGATATAATCTGTTAAAAGAACCTATGACCATTGATATCAAGAGTACCGTAGATAATTTGATTCCATCTAGGACAACCCTGTATGACATTAAAGATGTAGAAGCAAATAAAAATAAGACTTTGATTGAAACAGCAGGTGAACGTGCCAGTGCAACGGTTGATACCAGTGCTACCAATATGAGTACATCTACAACGATTACAGGTGCAAAATCCGAACATTCCCGTGTGGATATGGCAATCTTAAACAGTAAAGGTTTCAAATTACCACAAACCGGTGGTGTTGGAACGGTTCTCTTTACGATGGCCGGTTGTGGAGCCGCACTGATTGGTACTGTTGTAGCAGCAAATCATTTCCGAAAGAAGAAAGAGGATGAAAAGTAAACATGTATCTCGGAAAAAAGCAATCCTTTTGGTCAGTCTTTTCTTTCTGATTGCGGTTGGTCTTTGTCTGTATCCGTTTTTGTCAAACTATATTTTTGAACATCAGACGGAATCCCTTGTAAATACTGTAGAACAGGATGTAGAACAGGTGGAAAATACAGAAAAGGAAACTGCATTTGCGGAAGCAAAAAAATATAATGAAGTGATAACCAGTGGAGTTGTAAAATTACAGGACCCATTTACCATGTCTGTCTCTTCGGTTGCAGTTGCGAATTATCGTTCGTTGCTGAATATTACGAAGGACGGCGTGATGGGTCTCATAAAAATTCCAGCAATTGATGTATCTCTTCCCATTTATCATGGGACTTCGGATGCGGTATTGGAAAAAGGAGTTGGTCATTTGGAAGGGACATCCCTTCCAATTGGCGGCTCTGGAACACATACCGTGTTGACTGGTCATAGTGGGTTATCCAATGCCAAATTATTTACAGACTTGGATAATTTGCAGATTGGGGATTACTTTTTTTTAGAAACTTGGGGCGAAACCCTTTCCTATCGAGTAGAAAGTAAGAAAGTGGTACTGCCTTCCGAATTGGATGACTTACAAGTGGTGCAGGGGGAAGACCTTTGTACGCTTCTAACCTGTACTCCTTATGGGGTGAATTCGCATCGATTGCTGGTACGAGGAGTTCGTGCAGAATTGCCAGATATAGAGGAAGAACAACAAGAAGTGGTACAAGTTCATGATTCACCGTCAAGATGGATGATGGAATATAAAAGTGCATTGCTGATTGGCTTTGGTTTCTTTTGTCTTGGCTTGGCAGGGATTCTTGGATATCCGTATTATCGAAACAAGAAACAAAATAGGAGGGATCGAACGTGAAACGAACGATATCAAAACGAATTTTCGCTTTGGCTTTGGCTGTTTCCATGGTCAGTACCGGGCTTTCGATGTCAACGGTCTTTGCCGCAAGAGGGAAAGAAGAGCCTGATAAAAAGGTATATGACGGTTCGATGGTTCCAGTCAAAATTGATACAGAAGCGGAAGAATTTCGATTGAAATTGACAGCAAAAGACTATGATTGGACTGGAATCTACGAACAAAAAAAAGTGGAAGAAGAGGGTCAAGAGCCACAAATCATTTCTACATGGAATGATAAAAAAATGAAAACAGATGAGTTAAAAGTACCAGACAATACTCCATTAGAAGCAGAATTGATCGCATCGGATTTTGAAAGTCTGACACAGGTTCAAATTCAGTCAAAAGGGAAGGACGAACCCGTTTCTTTTGACGTTGATACCAAAGATCATGGCTTATTTGAGGGCTATCGAAATCTAACATTTACATGGAAAGCAAACGATGGTGATGTTCTTTCTTTTACAACAAAGAAGCAAGACTTACCGGTTCAAATATTAGATTCGGTCTCCAACAAGGGCTACTATGAATCTGTATTGTGTGGGGACGATTGTTTGGAAAAGCACATTCGAAAAAATGGTCATCCAGATGCAGAAAACACTACACTGACGGGAGATTCTATTTTACGAGAGGGCTTAGAAATGGCTTATGGACAAGACGAATCTGCTGTTGAGGATCGAAGTGCTGTACCGTTTACCATGTCAAAAGTACCGTCTGTCGGAGCCACTTATACTGGAACGACTGCCGACATTACATTTACGATGACAGAACCATGGCCGGGACATCCAAACTATATGGGTGTGGGTGTGTTCTCTGGTAGGTTTACGTCTGGTGATTTGGCTGGAGAATCTTATGCTGGTTTCAATTGCTATAATCATGGTCTGGCAAATCCGGGTATTAACGGATGGCCGGGTGCACCAACAACCGGTTCCTATTCCGCAAATTGTACCTCTGTGAATCTGGCAGCAGGAACGGCAACGTTTAATGTCACGATTGATACAGGTAATGCGACGTATCAGAGATTTGGTGGCGTGGCAAAAATTGGTGTAAAACCACCAAAAGGCGGTTTAAGTGTTCAAAAAGTATCTGGTAATACTGGTATTACAAATAATAATTCGAACTACTCGTTACAGGGTGCGACTTATAAGATTTATAACAGTGCCGGAACTCATGTGAAAACAATTACTACAGATGCAAGTGGTGTGGCATCAACCGGAAATTCCGATTTAGATGCAGGAACCTATACGGTACGAGAAGCAACTGCGTCGGCTGGTTATGATTTGGATACAAATACCTATACAGTCAATGTAGCTGGCGGTTCGACGGCAGCCGTTAATCGAGTTACGTCAACAGAACCACCGAAGACAGGAACCATTAACTTGATTAAGTCCTCTTCAAATCCAGATATCACGAATGGGAATAAGTGTTATTCCTTAAAAGGTGCTGTCTATGGTGTATATACGAATGCCGCATGTACACAGAAATTTGGAGAGATTACGACCACAACAGATGATGGCCGTGGCTCAATCGAAAACTTACCTTTTGGAACGTATTGGATTAAAGAAATCAAAGCTCCAAAGGGATATGCACTAGATAAAACCGTGTATCCGAATGCTCAGGGTGTTTCTATTAAACCTTCGTCTAATAACAAGGTGACTACGATTGAAATTCGTACCAAAGATAAACCTCTCAATGACCCTGCTGGTATTGAAATTTCTAAGATTTGGGATGGGGATAAAACGGATACTATTCCATCACTGGAAGGTACTCAATTTACGATCTGTTATTATGATGACTTCTTCACCAAAGACAATTTACCAGACTATGATTCTTATCAGTCTACGGCTAAACGTAAATGGGTAATTGAAACAACGTATGAAGCTGACCTTAATAAATATATGGCTTTATTGACAAATAAATGGTTGGTTGATGAATTGAGTGACGAACTTTATACCGATGGTGGTCAAGTTATTATGCCTTTAGGTACAATATCTATTCAAGAAACAAAAGCAGCTCCGGGTTATACGTTAGAGGGCGAATTCACAGACACGCATGGGAATAAGTTCTCAGCGACAGAGAAATATGTCACTCAAATTCAGAAACGAGGCGACGCTGTTTCAATTGCAGGTGGAAATAAATATTCATCCGAAGACACTCCTGTTTATGGAAGCATCAAGCTGAAAAAACTAGATTCTGATGGGAAAACGCCATTGTCACAGGTACAATTTGAAATCCGTAATAAAGCCGGTGATTATATCACTACAAAAACAACGGATTCAAAAGGAGAAGTTCTCTTCTCTGACCTGTACCCTGATGTATATACCATCACAGAGGTCAAAACACCGGGTGGAAGAACATTGTTGAAAGAACCAATAGTTGTACGAGTACCAACCTATCTGACTGAGGAAGAGGTTAATAAGTATGGTGTCGATAAAGATAACTGTATCTATGACCCGAAAACGCAGAAATATTTGATTCATGATTTTACCTATACGGTTACGAATCATTCGACGTTTGATATTCCATCCACTGGCGGATTTACCAATTGGATGACATTTTTACCGTTGATAGCAGGACTTGGAATCTTGTTATCATTAGGAATCTTTGGTTTCTACTATCAGAAACGCCGGTATTAAAAAAAACCGGCAAAAAAAAAGACCGTTAACGAACAATTGTTCGTTAACGGTCTTTCTGTTTATTACATACTGTTATTGCATTTCATATACCCATATAGGATGTGACAGAAGATAACAGCCATGCGTATTTCAATTCACGCACCTCGTGTGAGGTGCGACTGGCTTTTTGACACTTTGGACAGTTACGATAAGTGATTTCAATTCACGCACGCATTCGGGGTGCGACCCTTATAATAACATCAGAGGATATGAAAAACACATCCTCTGACTTTATCATGTTTATTTTCTTGCTCCACAGTTTATACATTCATCATAAGCAGGACTGTCCTGTACCCATACATCTTTATAAGTTGCTTCATGATGAATTGTTCCAGCCTGTACTTCCTCAGAATAGTAACTGTCGCATCCATCTCCAAATACGGCCATCGTATGTTTTCCAGCTGCAATTACTCCTGCTTCACCCGGTCCAAAATCCTGTCCACATCCATAACAAAAAGCATGTGTTTCATAAATTGGTTCATCCCAAGCTGGCTGGTCTACAACTTTGTCATAATGACCAGTTGCATCATGGTGCTGCCAATGATGATCAACTGCTGGAATGGATTCTGTATAGGAATCACCACAAGAGCATGTATATGTTCTTGTTCCTGTGCTACTGCACGTTGGCTGTTTTGTTACTGATGCAGAATAACTATGCTTATGCTGTGGTTTCTCTGCCTGTCCACCATTATCTGGCTTAGACGGCTTATTATTGGAATTTCCATTGTTGTCCGGTTTATTGTTAGAATTTCCACCGTTGTTCGGCTTATTGTTGGAGCTTCCACCGTTATTCGGTTTATTGTTAGAGTTTCCACCATTTGATGGTTTATCATTCTTGTTTGAATCATTCTTGTTTGAATCATTCTTGTTTGAATCATTCTTGTTTGAATCATTCTTATTTGAATCATTCTTGTTCTTGTCTGAGGCATCGTCTTTGTTGCTTTCTGGTTTTGCTGTTGGGTCATCACCCGGTTTCACATTTTCTGTAATTACATCATCAAACTGATCGGTTTCTTCCTTGTCTACGATTTCTACGTCAACTGGAATATCCTGCTTATTTGTATTAGATGTTACATTTTCTGTATTTTTGTCTGATTTCAAGACAACCTCATATACAACATCATAATGTCCGGGTTTCCCAAACTGCACGTTGGAATTCTTTACAGTTGCAGATTCAACGGTATCTTTTGCATTGTCTGCTACATTTTTTGCGAAAACATCAAAATCGTATTTCTTAACTGTTTCAGAAATCTTCTGATTTTCTGTTAATGGTTTTACCACTTTTAAGGATTCTGGAACAACATTGATATTGACAGTTGCCTGTTTCTGTGTTTCAGCACCCTCTTTGTCTTTCCATGTGACTTCGATTTTGAGTGGCTGCTCCACTTTGGTTACGGTTTTGAATGTCAACGATACCTGTGGGATGCCCTGCTTATTGAAAAATGCAGTCTTCTGTTCTGTTTTTGCTGCTGTGAATTTCTGATTTGTTTTGTGATCATTGATGGCTTTATCCGTAATTGTGATTGACTCTGTCTGATATGTCAATACCATCTTCTCAAATGAATTTTCTTTTGCTGTCTGCAGTTCGGTGATCACATTGGATAACTCATTGGCTGTATTCTGAATCATGGTTACCGATGATTCTGTACTAATCTTATTTGATGTGACTTCTTTCTGTGTGGATACTACTGTATCTGTAACAGATGTTTCGGTATCCTTTGTGCCACATCCGGCCAACATACTCATTACCAACATGCCTGTCATTGTCATTGCTAAAATTTTTCTTTTCATTACTTTTCCTCTTTTCTTTCTTTTATTTATTTGGTTATGTATCGATTATTTTGAAGCACTCTGCCCCTATGAAGCTGTTTGCCTCGGAACAGATTGCTCTTGTAGTGGTGGATAATTAGGTGCTATACTATGAATGAGATGAAATGGTTTCTTATTTCTAATTCTCATGCAAAAAGCCTCCTTTCTCTGTGGAATAAATTTTCTGTTTCTATGGCTCCGGTCCGTCATCTAATATGGTAAAGGTACATTCATAATTCGGACGAATTTTGGAAGCTGTTCGACGCATTTCATCGGAAATCGGGACAATTACCTTCACAAAGCCCTCTTCTTTTTCCGGTTTATACTTTACATCGTAAGATGCAGAACCTAAATATGCCCCGGTATATTTTCCATAAAGCGTGATCTTGACCGATACTGGATAGGTTTTATTTGGTACTACATTTTTATATTTACAATAAAAGGTTTTGGTGTCCTTTCCTTTTTTCATTACTTGTTCAATCTGTGGTTCCGTATTACTTTCTTTTTCAATGTTGATGACTGGTATGTTTCGATACCAGAAGAAAGAAATACTAAAAAGAAGGATGATTGCAATAAGAAAGATACTCCATTTGTGATGTACGATCTTTTCTACGATTCGCTGTTGACGTATCCACTTCATATTGGGTTTCCTTTCTTAATCATTGAGTAATGCATCTGCAACGGCGGATGCTGATCTTCGTTCCAGTACCGATAACAGAAATACTTTTTCTACCCATTTTGCTAACCGTTCTTTTACCGCTTTCTGATATGGTGTTAATTCGTTATCGGTATTGCGTGGATACTTTGTCTGAAATTTCTGATGTAATTCCCGCTCTTTGGCATACAAGGTTTCAAATTCCTGTGATAAGTCATTGTCCGATTTGTTAGACTCTAATTTCAACTGTTGTAATGTGTACATAACAGGATCTGTCGAGGAAGTGGTATGAACTTGTCCAAAGTGCCGGTTTCCTGTTAAGGCGAACCGCCAGTCAGCCAATGTGAATGTTTGTTCTTGTGCATTTAATAAATGGCTTTGAAAGCGCAGCAAATGTGCCATACGGGCCAGCGATTTGCCGTCTTTGTGTTCATAAGATTTCATGTTACCATAGGAACCAAATGTAGCTGCTAATGTTTGTCTCACATTAAAGTTTAACAGGTCATAAACCATCTCTGGTTTTAATAAATCTGTAAAATAATTCCCATGCAATGTTCGATATGGTGTGAGCAGCCATTCCAATGTAGAATAATTCCCTTTTAACAATTGTCTTGCAAATTGGCGTACATCTTTTACGCGAACACTTCCGTATTCCATTTCCACTGTTTTTTCCATTGGCAGATCAAAGGTGTGTTCTACGGCTGTCGGTAATACTACGGCGACTGCATCTACATCCGATGTGAGAGTGTCCATTTGATAATTCTGACTCCCATATAAAAACAATCCCAGCACTTGATACCCTTGGTTTGTCAATACATTCTGATACTCACATAACCGACGCTGCAGCCACTGACGTTTTGCTTCTGAATAGGATGGAAAAATCAGTACGGTTGGATAAAAAACACAGTCGTCACCCACCATATTCGTCTTCAGCATGGTTTTTACTTCTTTAAAGGTCCCGACATATACTTCTTCAGAAACAAACGTATCCCATGTTTCCAATACAGTTTTAGCTGTTCGTAACTGTAATTTACTTTGTAATTTTTTCAGAAGCGTTTCTAAATCTCCTGATGCCACATCGATTTCACAATTTGGAATGGCTGATTTAAACTGTATTACCGGATAGGGTTCTTCCGTGTGCCGAAAGACTTTTGTTAAGATGGGCTTTTCTCCGGAACAGAAATCAAAACAATATAGAGATTCCAGCAAATAAGGCTGTTCCTCCATAAGTTTGAGAAATGTTTGTTTTTGTAATTTTTGCATAAGAATCTCCTTTCTACTTTCTAGTTTATCATGTCTTTTGCCTATTGTGAATGACTTATTGTCTCATGAATCGGGACTTTTTGTTCCACAGACCTTCTGTCTCACATTTATAAGTTTCCCTTCTATGTTGGATGAATGACTTTATATTTTAACGTATATGGGTCTAACAAAATCACAGTGTGATGATGTTCTAAACTTTTTCGAATGGTGGCTGATGTGCCACCCGATGCGTATTCATAATTTTTTGTATGTTCAAATAAGGCGATGGTGGCTGCAGAAGCCTCAATCATTTTTTGTTTCGATTAAATAACCGTATAACTGCCTGCCTATAATTAAGTGCGCCTTTGCCCTCGGAACAATCCATAACGGTTGTGGCCAAATTTAGCATTTGTTGATACTGTTGTTTCCCAAACAGTCCCGTTTCTTCCCATTGCTGTTCCTGCCCCAGATAGGGGATAAATACATGATTTTTTGCCTTTGGGAGTGTTTGCTGTACGGCCCAGAACGCAAGTTGGTCAAATCCTTGTGCGCCACCCGAAATATAATCGGTATATCCATTTTCATATAACACTGATAAGAATGGTTTTAATGCATTGATGATTGAAATATAGGGGGTTTTATCGGTATAGCCAAATAAATCTTTTGGTCGATGCCCCGTAAAGCAAATGGCATGCTGACGGTCTATCGTTTCATTCAATTTCATTTTACCTCCATCTCGTATCTTCTGTGCCTGTTTCCTGTTGATTTCATAAAGGAAAGGGGGTTTGGGGCATTTGCCCCAAGGTGTACCTTTAACGTAGGTTAAAGGTACGAAAGACTTACTCCCGATCCGTTTTGCTGACTACGTATGCCCGTTCTTTTTTGGATTCTCGTGCATCGATAAGCTGCCGGTAAATCTCATAAAAAGCAAGTCCCATTTCTTTGTTCATTTTATTTTTCATAACCGTTTTATATAATAACATCCTTAAATCTGGATGTTGATTTAAGGATGTTAGAAAATGGTTTGCGTCATTTGATGAACACTGACAAAGAAGATATACATAATCGGTAATGGCTGTTGTAATGAAATAGTCCTGTAATTCCGTGATATGTTCCTGATAATATGTCAGCAATGACTGTTCCAATACGAATGGATCGTCAATGGTATCTAACATCCGATTTGCCTGTGCTTTTGTTACAGAAACATCATATACAAAGCTATTTGCTTGCTCGTTATCATATCGAATATAAAACTGGTCATATTTTTGAATCAACTTCCAATTGTTTGATTGTACTAAGATTGTCATTCGTATCCACACCTTTCGTTATTTGATGGATTGACATACAAAATTTGTTTTTCGGTTATCAATGATCTCATCTATGAGGGATTCCAAATTTTGCCAATAGGAATTGTTACAATCGTATTTGCATTCGTAAACATATTGATATGCAATGTGTTCAATTTCCTCTTGTGTAAGATACTTTTCTTCCTCTAAATACTCTGTCATATACGTTTCTACATCTGCGATAACATGGGAAAGCCATAGATATCGGTAGGCTTGATCTTTTTCATATTCAGACCATGTGTCGATTTGTTTTTTGACGTCATTCTGAAATAATGTTTTGATTTTCGTTATGATTGTGTTTATTTTGTTTCGAATCATTGGGCTTTTGTCTCCTTTTCTATTTCGGTGCATCGAAATTTGATACGTTCTATTTTCTGCTCTTATTTCCCCCTATTTTCAAAAGAAACTGATAGTCCATTATACTATCAGTTTCTCTATAGGTAAATATTGAACACGATTCTTACCTGTCAATCTACATTTATCTGGTCAGCTAAATATGGCTGTTTTGTAGTTAGGTATTGTATGTTAGCATGAGGAATACTCTTCACATAATCGATAATATCGTAATAATTAGCCAATCTTGGTATGATGATACGATCATACCAGTCCTTATCATTCCGATGATATACCCTTTCTTTATATTGTTCCATAAATTCATTATCGCTAATATCAGGAACAATATAAGTAAACGGTATCTTTCTTTTATGCAATTCTTCTAATATCAGTCTGTTATCTGTGACAAACAAATATTCATAATAATTTTCTTGGAAAATCTCAGTAATAATCCGACCATATGCATCGAAAATTCTCTTTCTTTGTTCCGCATTCATCCCCATGGTTGATGCTGTTTCTCTGAATTCAAGATCCATAAATCGATCTTTATTTTCATGACATAATGTTGTTTTCCCGATACAAGGGAATCCGGAAATGACTTTCAAACGTATGCCTCCCATTTATTCTATAAAATGCCTAATATCATGAGGTGAAAAAATTCCTCAAACGTTATCATGCTCTTATAATTTAACCGCTTTCTCCATTTCCTTTCGGAATCCAGAAATTAAATCCTCTTTGGTGATTGCTCGACTGGAATCCATTTGCTCTACAATTCGGTTGTTTCTTGCCTGTAATACCTGTTGGAATACATTTCGCACCAAACCACCGTTTCCTCCATTTGTCACTCTTCCGTTACGATCCGGTTTTAATAAATAAATTCCAGTTAGTTTTGTGAACAACTGTGGTACTAATGTTTGTAAGGCATCATCTGAATAAGTTTCCTTATAGGACATTCGCATTAAATCGAAAATTTTGGACATTTCATCCGGAGTATAATCCTCAAAGAACACCCACTGGAATCGTCTTGTCAATCCGACATTCGATGCTAAAAAGTCTTTCATCTCCTGTTCATAGCCAGCAGCAATGACAACTAATTCGTTTCGATGTTCTTCCATGTAACGAATCAATACGGATAATACCTCCGAATTGAACGAGTTCTGATTCTCTTTTACCGCTAACTCATAGGCTTCATCAATGAATAGAACACCACCTAATGCCTCGTCTAATACCTGTCGTACATGTTCGGCTGTTTGTCCCACATATCCTTTTACCAAACGGTCTACGGATACTTCTGTACATTTATTTTCTGGAATTGCCCCGATTTCAAATAATGCCTGTGCAGTTAATTTTGCAACCGTTGTTTTTCCGGTTCCCGGATCTCCGGCAAACACCATATGATAGGAAAATCCAAAATCCTGATTTCTACTTTTCTGATTGACAGAAATGGTATTTAAAATGGTCTGTAAGGTTTCTTTTACTTCGGTTAGTCCTACCAATTTGTTTAACTTTTCCATTGCGGTTTCTGTCTTGGTTGAAGTATTTACCTGCGAACGAACCATAGATACAGTCGCATGATCGGTTTCATAAAACGCATCATCAAATACGTCTACGAAGGATATGGATGCGTTTCGTATGATGTGATATCCCGTGGCATCCGGATTCTTTACATTGTGTAATTCCAGTGTGCCTTTTAAAATATGAAAACCTACAAATTCTTCTGGAATCGTACTCTCATATCCATAAACAGTTGTTGAACCATAGCTTTGTTCCAACACAAATTTAGATTGTTCATTTCGATATTCCAACGGACCATCGATAGGTTCCTTTTTTATATTTACAGCCGGTGGATTAACCGTCGGTAACAATTTACAATCAGTGATAGACAATTCCCCACTATTATGATTAAAGCCTCGAAGAATAGATGACCGAATGTGTGTCCGGCCTTTAAAGGAACAACAACTGATGTCACAGTTCTGCATAGTAACAGTACCTTGTAATAGCGATACATTTTCCAGATTTGGCAGATGATAACAACCACCATAATAATCGGTAAACGTACAGTTTGTGGCATTGACTTTCCCCTTGGCCTCTGTCGATAATCGCATGATGTTGCAGTTGTTTAATGTCAAGGTTCCTTCCTTATGGAAAATGGTTGGAAACAAGACTCTGGCAGGTCCTTTGATTTTTGTTGTTACCTGATCCAAACGACCTCCTTTTCGTAATACCAATCCATTGGCACGAGGTTCGGTAACTATGGTTAAATTTGTAATGACAATGGGTGCTTGGCAATCGAAACCGACTCGTCCATTTTCTACGGTGAGGGTATGTCCGTTTCCGTTTAAGATAATATTATGCGGAATTTTTCCGGAAAAGGTTACATTTTTATGCAATTCAATGGTATCATCATCGTTTGCTTCCGCTAAGACCGCTTCTAATGTTTTATATCTCCGTAAGGGACTAAAGCCCCCTATATGAAATGTCTTCATAATCGTCGCAGCTCCTTTCTATTCTGATTTTATTCGCTTGCTGTTGTTCTGACGTGAATCCTATATTTACATGGAATGATTCCGGATTGTATTACTTTTGGAATCCAAAGGCGGATGTGACCAAAAAGTCTCCTGCATCCTGTGCCACTATGGTTTCTGTCCGTTCGTATAAAAATCCAGACCAATAAGCGGTAGACTGATCTAAAATATCTATGAGTAATTTTTGTGTTAAGTCATCATTATATGTCCACGATGATAACGGTGATATGGGTATCAAATCAGCCGTTGTCTGTTGAACGTGATCTTCAATGGATATTGGTTGTATTCTCTGTATTCGTGGTGACTGTACAGAACCATGTTCATCAATCTCACACTGTCCAAATAAGAGGTCCATATGATCAAATTCGGAACGATAGTCAGAAGATAGTTTGAAATCCGTTTCTTGTATTACCGGGAATTGATCCTTTGAATAAAGGGTAAACCAATGTGCATCCGGATGCTGTGTATCTAAAGCGAACTGAACATTATACCGAATCATACCATGTTTTATGATTAGCTGATCGCTTACTGGTAGTTCGTTTTGATACCAATCGGGAATATAGATGTTCCAATGAATCTGAATTTCTATGATTTCCTGTAATGATTCGAAGGAAGAAAATACAAGCGGTATCCCATATAATCGACGGCGTCCCTGTTTTCCGGATACCTGTGAAATGTATTTATTCGGATAAGGTGTCCGTCTTATTTGAGATTCCATTCGCAAGTCACCACTTCGAGTTTTGATTATAACTTGCCCCTCAATAAAAACAGTTTTTGGTGGATAGTCTGGATAATATAAATCTGCAATGATCCATAACAGATAGTCTCTTTCTGGATCAAATTGCGAGTATTTTCGTCGAACCATTTCTATTTGTCGTAATTTGTTTGCTTCTGTTTGTTTTCGATTTTGATGTCGCATCTTTTCATGCCCCCTTTCGTACGTGTCTGTTCCTTATAAAAATCTGTGTGCTAAATCGTTCTCACGATCGTCTAAGGCCTTCTCACGAATATCCAACTCTTTTTCACGGTCGTTCAATGCCTTTTCTCGCTCAGAAAGCGTTTTTTGCATTTCAAGCAATTCTGTTTGCTTGTTGTGTAATTGTGTGTCTAAAGCATCTAAATCGCTCTGACGGGCTTCTAGGGTAGTCAGAGAACGATCTAATTCATTCTCACGCTGTTCTAACTCTGCGATCATCGCTCTTTCCTGTATTTCTTATCTTAAAGTGTAGAAATTATTGCCAAAGGGCAATAAACATTGCCCTTTGGATGTCTGTTTATTTTGGATTGGTTGCAAAACTTACAATTGGAAGGTCACTACCCTCGCCAGATTCTACACGTTCTAAGGTATCTTTGGCCGTATAAAAAACACGAATACCGCCACCGACTTTCCCCTGTTTGGAAATCTTGGATACGTCGATTCGCTTCTGCTTTCCACTTTGATAATGACCGATTAAGGTTTCCTCGGTTGCCGGTCGAATGTCAATGGTAACAACACCCTCTTTGTTTGCCACAATTGAAGTCCGTTTGGTTTTTACGGCAAATTGTGTGCCCTCTACTTGTTTGGCTGTACCATCGGCATGCACGAAAAGTAAGGTTTCTTTTAATAAGTTCTGATATGTTGTTACATATAAGCCTTCTTTTCCTTCTGTCTCCAAGGTTGTCCAATCGAATAGAAGCTGACCGTCCGCTGTAAAGGTAACGACCGCATCGAAGGTCTCATTCTTTGAAGTCTTCTTCGGCAGAACGACCGTTCCTTGTTTAAAAGAAATCTGATAGGGTTCTTCCTTTTCCGGAATCATTTTCAGTCCTTTACCGGTTTGAGCCTGTAATGGAATACTTTCCAATGGATATTCTTTATCGTCGATTACCACGATATTTACATCGTCTGGAATATCATAATAGGCAAGTAGTGAATTTTCTCCGGTTTTTCCTGTGACTTTGGTTGCCCTTGTTTTTGTCCATAACCGACTCAATTCCATTCGTTTCAAACATCCACCGTTTAATATGAACAATCCTTGTCGTTTTGTTTCCTCGGCAATGCCTGTTGTAAAGCCTACCACTCGGGATGTTACGGGAACCAATTGAGACACTAAGGTTCCTCTGTTTTTGGTTTCTTGTGTTCGATCTAAGAATAAATTCCAGCAATTGCTATGGCTGTCCAAAAATCCGATGCGTGATTTGTTGGTTGTTTCCACACTGGATTCAAATGATTTCCCTTCTATCCGAACATATCCATAGCAGTCCATCTGTACAAATAAAGGTACGGTTGCTGTTTCTATATCAGCTACTTTTGCAGGATGATCGGAAATGATCCGTGTCTTTCTTGGCATATCTGGTAGTTTGTCCAGCTCACTTTGTAATCGTTTGATGATCAGTTTATGACGGGTTTTTCGATCCGTGACAATTTTCTCCACGGTTTTTAATCGAGTCTGAATCTCTTTTCCTTCCGTCTGTAATCGTTTGGTATCCAGTCGATTTAACTGATATAACTTCATTTCCGCAATGGCTTCGGCCTGTTTTTCCGTAAACCGAAATGTCTCTACGGTTTTATGGAATTTCACTTTTGTTCCTTCTAAAATCTTACCTGTCATCAATACTTCTTTGACCTGTTTCACTCCATTGCTATTTTTCACAACATCCACAATTTCATCAATGTATTGACTGGCGATGATACGACCCATAATGATCTCTAACCGCTCCTGTAACTTTTCCTGTTCCAATTCGTGTTCCCGTGTAACAATTTCATGCTGAAATTCGGTATATTCTGCTAAATACTGACGAAGTGAATATCGATGCAAGGTCTTTTCATTCAACGCATGAAAATTAAACTTAACCGTTGTTTCCAACCGAGTTTTTGCAAAGAGTGTTTGTTTCATCACTTCAGGATCTACGCCTTTTGCCAATTCCAAACAAATGTCAATTCCATTTTTTCCGGAATAGTTGTTGACGGCATTGACACCCGTGATTTTTGGTGGCGTCTTTTTCTTCCCATTTGTTCCTTCCGTTGTTGCCAAGGCCAGTTCTGTAACCAAATTGTCCATTGAACCGGCAAACAAATACGGAATTTCTGTGACATGAAGTTCATGCTCTTTCTTATCATATTCGATGGTCGCACGTACTCGAATTTTACACGAATTCTGATTATCTCCCCCACCGGTTTCATACATTTGCAGCAACTCTTCTTCGTTGATGATGGTTGCCCCTGATGGAAAATCCGGACCGGGCATGATTTTTAACAAATCTTCGGTCTTTGTTTTTGGCTCTTTCATATACTGTAGCGTCATTTTCAAAACTTCTACCGGATTGTGAGGCGGTAACGATGCAGCTACACCTACGGCAATCCCTTCATTGATCCCGTTGATTAACAAATACGGAAGCTGTGCCGGTAAAACGGTTGGCATTTCATCGGTATCGTCAAAATTTGGTATATATGGAACAATGCCTTTCTTTAACTTATATCCATATGCATCTCCGGCTGGTGTCAAACGCGTTTCAATATATCGTCCATCGGCTGCCTCATCACCGAAAATTGAACCACCGTTTCCTTTGATATAAATAGGCGGTAAGGAATTACTCCAAGGCTGTGATAATGTGGTCAATGCATCTTCAATAGAACTATCACCATGTGGATGCCAATTTCCCATAATCGAACCTACGACTTTTTTTACCTTAACCGTTTTCTTATTGGATGTGTACCCTGACTTTAACATTTCGAATAAAATTGCGCGCTGTACGGGTTTCAAACCATCTCGAATATCGGGTAATGCACGGTCTTCAATTACACTCATACCATATTGAAAGAAACTGGATTTAAACCGCGTGTACGCATCCGTTTTCTGTATCACGGGTTTCTTCACGTGTTCACTCATTACTTATTCTCCTTTCAAAAATAACCGTTTTCGACCTTGTACATCTTTTCCCATTAACTGCTCTATTAAATCATACATTGCGTCATCGTCGTTTACAATTAACTGTGTCATACGACGTGTTTCGGGTGTTAAAATACAAGTGATAACTTCTTCTTGGGATAATTCACCAAGTCCTTTATTTCTCTGAACTTCTACAATTGATTTCCGATGTTTCTTTTGAAATTCTTCCTGTTCTTTTGTAGAATAGGTATAATGATCCGTCTGTTTCCCTTTCATAATGTTTACAAAGAGTGGTGTTTCCAGAATATAAACATGTCCATTTCGAATTAAGTCCGGCATATATTCCCAGATATAAGTAATCAATAAATCTTGGATGTGTAAGCCGTCATCATCTTGGTCAGTCGATATGATAATTTTATCATATTGCAATTTCTTTTCGTCATATTTACTTCCAATCCCTGTTCCAAGTGTGACCGTAAGTGTTGCCAATTCCGTATTCGCCAACATTTTTGCAAGTGTGGCTTTCTTTGCATTTAATACTTTCCCCCGTAATGATAAGACGGCTTGGAAATAAGGATCTCGTAATGTTTTTACACCACCACCAGCAGAATCTCCTTCCACAATGAAGATTTCTTTCTCTTTTGGGTTTTTGCTTTTTGCAGCAGCCAACTTGGAAGACACGATTTGTTTCATTTCATTTTTATTCAAATTGACCGTTGTATTATCTGCTTTTGCCTTATCATATAGTTCTTTAATTAAAAAGCCAATCAATTCCTGCACTGCTGAAATATTTTGGTCTAACTGCAACAAGGCTTTCTCATAAAAAAGGCTTGCAACTGCTGGTTTTGCTTCCGGAGATGCTAACTCATCCTTTGTCTGTGGACGCAAGATGGGGTCATCATGCTTGAAATCAATAATTACATACGTCTTTTTTGAAAGATTTCGTGCTTTTACTAATTTAAACACCTCATTTGTGTTGGATAGCCCATTCACTTTCTTAATGAGTTCTAACTGTGTTCGATACTTCGATGTAAACTCACTTTGAAATTCTTCGTAATAATGACGCAATAAATTTACTAATCCTTGATAAAAGCCTTGTAAATGGGTTCCACCTGATGGATTTTCAATTCCATTGGTAAATGTTTTCGCCGCAAATGTTTCGCCTCTTGCGAACGCAACTGCCAGATTTAATTCCATCTGTACGGTCTGTTCCATCACCTCAGCTTCTGCGGTTCCATGAATCAGAAACGGTTCAATCAAAAAGGAAACCGGTGCCCCATTTTCATCTTTTGCTAATAGATTCATATAATCCAGCAATCCGTTCTCATAACAAAATGTAAGTTCGTCTTCATCATCCCGTTCATTTCGAAAATGAAAGGTTAAGCCGGGGTTTAAATATGCCGTTTGCTGTAAATATTCGATCAAATAAACGGGGTCAATTTTGACTGTCCGCATATATTTCTTTGTTGGTTGGAATGTGACACACGTTCCTGTTTCTTCTTGTTTCAACTTCGTTTTTGGAAGATTCCCATTCTTTAATTCTGTTTTTGGAATTCCATCTTCATAATGGTCTTCAAAATAATAACCATCTTTCCAAATCTGTACATGGAAAAATGCACTCATTGCATTGGCACCGGTTGCCCCGGTTCCGTTTAAACCACCTGCAAATCGATTTCCATTCTTTTCTCGGTCTTCCCGAAACTTTCCACCTGCACCAATACGGGTATATGCCAAACGTTCTTCGATCGCACCTTTGTTTTTCTTACTTTGATAGGGCGAAATTCCTCGTCCATAATCACGCACCGAAAGAATGTTCTCTTTCTGTAATGTCACAATAATGGGTTTTGTTTTATCCGGAAAGTTTGGATATTCATCGACCGCGTTGTCGATAACTTCTCGGCAGATTGTGTTTAATCCCAATCGGTCATTATCTCCAATATACATTCCCGGACGTTGTCGTATTTTATCAAGGTCTGATAATACAGTAATGGTATCACTCATGTATGTTTTTGCTACGGAAATAAATTTTCGTGTTACCTATCTTCCCGTAACGATCTCCTTTCTTTCACATTGTAACGGATGTTTTTTTTCTACGTGTGTTCCTGTTTCTGCTGTAATTGCTGTTCTGCCTTTTTTCGTATGGCTGCAGCCTCGTTAATGGTTGCATATGAACCCAAATACTGATTTTTACCCTGTTTTTGAATATATGCAACAAACTGACCAGTTCGATGATTGATAGAAACCCCTCGAACACCCGTCTGATTATCTTTTCGTGTTTTTCTACGATAAGGAAAATGTCCACAACCGCAACTGGTACGATGCCCATGTAAAATCTCATACGTTGTCACTTGTAAATGATTCCCACATGAACATTCTGCTTCATAAAGTCCTCGTTTTATCCGTTTCTGAATGGTTAAATGTTCATACGTCTTTCCTACTTCCAGATATACGCCTTTACAACGACAGGATGTTTGAAGCCTTCGTTCTAATCGAGAGGCTTCTACATCCACTTCTGCTCCACAGTCACAGTGACAATGATAATAATACGTTCTCTTTTTTCGAAATCGATTCTGAATGTGGAGATGTCCGACGATGTCTCCCTGTTGTAAATGTTGTTTCTCCATGTTCTTTCCTTTGACTGCGTCTATACCTTATGATTTGCCAATCCGATTTAATTGGTCATACATTGCCTGAATGCCGGGATCTTCTGTTTGCGTGGCAAGACCTTGATTCAAAACAGACATTCGTGCGTTTTGTTCTGTGATATTGTCTTGTAACTCTTGTAACAATTGATTCTGTTTCTGCTGTAACTGATTGGATTGGTTGACAGCTAAAACCAAGTCTGCAACGGGTTTTGACAATTTAGAAATGGTTTTGACTAACACGCCGATGGATTGCTCCATTGTCTGTGTCTCCTTACGGTCATTTTGCAATGCCAATTCTACTTTTTGATGATCTCTTTCTTGTGCGACTGTCATGGAACTGACTGTTTTTGTCAGTTCCAAAACCGCTGGTAAGAGTGCTGCTTCTAAAAAGGCTTTTGTTTTCTGTTCTTCCATTTGTCCTTACCTCCCAAACATACGAGCGAAGAAACCTTTCTTCTTTTTCCGTGAACCGTTTCGTTCCTCCGATTCGGGTTCTTCGTCCGTTTCATTCAATCCGATGACCTGAATGTCTGGGTCATCCTCAATGGCAACAGACTCGAAGTTCTTTGCCTTCGCTTTGTGAGAACGTACCTTTCCTGTTGTAACAGGCTGTACTGGCGCCTCATCCTCATATGCATCGTCACTCTCGTCCTCGTCATAATCATTCGCATCATCTGAATCGTCCTCGTCATAATCATTCGCATCATCTGAATCGTCCTCGTCATAATCATTCTCGTCATCCGGATCGTCCTCGTCATAGAAATAAGATGCCTCTTCCTCTGTCGGACGGGTTTCTGGTACTTCTTCCATACGTGGTTCTTCATCTCGATTCGATGTGTTGTCTTCACACGGTACGTCGTCATCACTTGGCGCTTCTTCTTCCGATTTCTCGGCGAATAACTCTTCTAGGGATGTCTGCTCGATGGACATTTCTGTTGGGCGATTGCTTAAAAACTCATCAAAGGTTTCACACATTTTCGTTGTCTTTTCCTCATACGCTGCCGCAATGTGAACGACGGCTTCGATTTTCTTTGACTGTTCGGACAATTTTTCCGTTAAAAGACGAACCTGTTTCTCGGTCTGATCCATACGGTCTAACAACTTGGTTTCCAACTGAATTCGTGTCTCGGCATACTGCTGTAATAATTCCTGAAGCCGTTCCATGGATTGGGACATGAATTCGACCTGATCGCCAATATCCATCTGATTCAACGTCTGTTTCAATTTGTCCAAAATGTCATATACTGTTGCTAAATCTGAACTTGCTTTCTTATGCAAGGACTGATTTTCTGTCATGTAACGAGCCTGCTCTACGGACAATCGATTTAAGGATTTTAAAATGGTATCTTCCCGTTCTTCCGTATTTCGAAATCTGTTGACATCACGAATCAGTGTCTGAATCATATTCTGGAGCCGTTTCTGGTCCTCTTTACTGTCGGACATCTGCTGCTCTAAAACCTCGTTTAAATTGGATTGATTCTGCAAGACCTGTTCGGTTGTCTGTTTCTGTTCTACTAACGCTCGACCAATTACAGAGGCTTTTTTATCAATTCCTTTCTTTGTGGCATGTAAGCCTGACATCTGCTCTGCAATTTGTGCTACGTTTGTATGTAACACATTTAACTGTTCTAACAATTCATTTGTATTTACGTTCTGCATCATCAATTCTCCTTTCCTGTCAACTGATTTGCCTGCATCAATAGGATATTTAATCGGCTGACTGCTGTTTGGAAACTTTCATCTACAGAAGATAATGTTTTGTCCAAATGGGTATAAAGTGTCTGGATATTTTCAATCATTCCATCCAAACGCTCCGAATTTTTTAAATACGTCACATTGAAGTCCTGAGTCTGATTGGCAATTTGGTCAACCTGTTGTTCCACGGTATGCAAAATCTCCTGTAACTGTTCTTTTGTCATAACTTTTTCATTCAACCCATTCACACTGGATACCAGTTCTTTTACTTCGTCCACCAGATTGTGTGCTTCTTGGGAGTAGCGGTTATTCTGCAGTTCTAATTTTTCAGAACTCTCTTTTAAAATCCCCACATAGGTTGTATAAACTTCTTCGATCTTGTCATACAATTCTGTGGTTTTCTGTCCATTGTCGTCTAATAATGATTTGATGGTTACTAACTGGTCATAAATCGTTTTTGTAATATCTCCCAATGCTCGACGATATTCTCCAAATTCTTCATTTGTCTGTACACCGGTTTTCTGTTCCAACATCTGTAACATTTCTGAAATGGCAAGCGTTGTTTTCCCAATCTCATCCAACTGCTGGTTCTCATTTCGAATTGGATTTTCATCGATATGTTCCTTGATGTACGCTACCAATGCATAAATATCTGCAAGTTTCTGTTGTGCATTCATAAATTTCCGTCCTTTCTGCCTCTTATAAGGCAACAAAATTGAATATCATATGAGCAGCAATGGCACCGTACAAGCCAAAACTGTCATAAACAAAATAGAAACAAATGGTCGGTGCCCAATATAATAAGATTCCTCGTAAATCACTGACCGGATGACAAACAACAAATAAAAGACCTGTTAATAAAATGCCTTTCCAAACACCAAATCGAGGCTTTGCCCAACGATCATAGAGGAAATAACGAAAACATAGTTCTTCCATCATTGGTGCAATTAAGACTAACAAAATGACCTGTGATGGATAATAAGCACTGTCAATACCCGGAAAGGCTTTGACCCAATAGGAATAGCCGATGGCTCCTGATAACGTGATGAGAATCAATAGGGCATATCCCAGTAATGCGTTTCGTCTCGGATACTTCCATTCATCTGGATGATCATGTCGTCGTTTTGGGAGACAATTTACAACATATCCATGTACATAATAAAGATAAAAAATCACATATACCAATGCCAATCCTATCCATGCCAATGTCGTGGCTGAATCATCATACAAATGTAGTAAATAGCTGTCATAAATGAAATATAAGATAATCAATGACATGGCTGTATAAAGGGGATGTTTCTGAAAAAACTTATAATTGGTTGTCAGCAGCTTTTTTCCTGCTTGCAGAGGGTGCATCGACACCCTCTTTTTCTTTTTCTGTTTTTGTTTCATGCTTTTATGTCCTCTCTGTTCGATCTAAGGCTTCCATGAATGCATTGTTGACCTTTTCTTTTGCCTTTAATGACCGAATCATAACTTCTTCAATGGTATTCTTTGCCACCAAATGAATGACATTGACGGGATGAGTCTGACCACTTCGATACAATCGTTTATTGGCCTGCTGGTATTTGTCATTGTCCCAGTTTGGAAAGGTGAACCAAACAATGGTATGTCCGCCTTCCTGTAAATTTAATCCATGTCCAACAGAGGCCGGATGTGCCAACATGACGGGTATCTCTCCGTTATTCCATTTGGTAATCATATCCTGTACGTTGCGATCTTTGGAATCCAATACCGGAATCCGATTCTTATACTTTTGTTCAATGCGAACACGATCACTTTCAAACCAGTAGAAGACCAACAGCGGAGAAGTTGCCGATTCTATGAGATTGTCCAATGCGACCAATTTTTCATCATGGAACACAGAAAAGGTGTGGGTCACCGTATTTGTGTACAAAGCACCACCCGCGAGTTGTAACAATTTTGCACTTAACACATCATTATTCGGTAGGAATAACTCCACACCCTCGTCTGTGGTATAAGTCACACTTTGACCGTCGCCTAACTCTTCGGCTACTTCGGTTTCTAAGGTTTCATACTCTTTTCGAGCATTCTCTGGTAACTGAATATACAAATTCGAAAAGGAAATTCCGGGTAGTTCAACTAAACCTTCTGTTCGCATAGAAATCGCATGTTTGGAGATATTTCGATAAATCACATCTTCTGCCCCAAACTTTGGCCCCCATTTTCGAACCTGTCCATTTGGTGCGGTGACCAATGGAACAAAGAACTTATTCTGAAAATCATAGATGGTGTCTCCCGCCCATTTGGTGTCCTTTCGATTGATTAGCTTTAATTGATTCCAAACATTCAGCAAATGATTGGATGCCGGTGTTCCTGTCAAACCTAAAAACTTCTTGGCTCCTGCACGATAATATGCAATCATCTGATCTCGTTTATTGCCCGGTGACTTAAACATAGACAACTCATCAATGATAAGTACCTCAAAAGGCAATGGGATATTGAAGGAAAAATAATAGTCTTTGATTGGTCCCAACTGCTCTGGATTGGTCAAAAATAGTGTCGGTTTTTCCATTGGTAATAACAATTCTCGTAACAAGTTCTCCCGTTTCTTCGGTGTCAAACGCACATTGATCTTAATATTCCAATCATAGCCCCATTTTGCAGCTTCCCGACTCCATGTATCCAAGGCCACCATGATGGGTGCTACAATCAAAATTGGTTTGGTTGCATCAATTTCTTTGTGTTTGATCCATTCGTCCAGTAACACTAAGGTTGCTAAGGTTTTGCCCAGTCCCATGTCTACAAACCAACCAGCGCTTGGATGTGCTTTTCCAAAATCAATCATTTGCTGTTGATATGGCCTGACCGTTGCACCATTTGGTGTGGTCAGTAAGGTTTTTGGTGTGGGAAGCGGTGACACATCCGGTAACACAAATTCTTCATACTGTGCTTTCAATTGGGGTGTCTGAAAATCCCGCATGGTAAAGGTTACAGGTTGTGTCCCACGAAATACCCGAATGGTATCATTATAAATGGTGGCAAGAAATACATACAATACGGGAATGTCACTTCCATTTGGAAATAATAATAACATTCGATCACTGTCCCGTGCGAGAGCAGCAATGACACCAGCTTCTTTTGCGTATGGCTGCATCCAATTAAAAGGAAACTCGGTTGTGCTTACGATATGGCTTTCCTGCTGTACACCCCACACCTGTGAATTGGTTGTTTTTTTCGTGGAAAACACATAACGAACCTGTGCAAAATCCAACGGAAAATTGGATAACACGGTATCTCCTGTGGTTGCTGATTTGATGAGATTTAACATCGCCTGACTGGGATTCCGATGTAAATAAACGGCTGTCTTCATAGCTTAAGACGGGATATTGGTTCCCGTTGTCTCCTTTCCTTCTTTTTTCACAACGACATCCAAACCATTGATTTCTACGGAACCATCTGCTGGAATGACAAAATACTTCCGTCCATTTAATACCCGTGTTTCGACCAAGTCGGTTCGATCCTGTTTCACTTTGATACAAACATCCGGTAATGTGACTTCTAACTTCTTTGTATCCATCACATTTTCGGCGAATAAGGTTTCCTTCCCGTCCATGAGCTGTTCATAGATGGTTTCAAACTGTTCCATTGCTTCTTCGGAAACACCACTTCGTGTAAATGCGTTTCGAATCTCCTGTTTGCTCAATTCGAATGGTTCCTCGGTCTGTCTTTGTTCTGTGACTTCTTCATAGATCTGTTCATAAATTTCTTTGACTACTTCATAGTCACAGGATTCGCCCAAAGTTTCGGTAATCAATGTCTGAAAGACTTCCTTCTGCCTATCGGCTGTCATTGGAATCTTAGTCCCAAACATGGCGTCAATGAATTCTGGATAAATGTCTTTTGCTTTTTTCACATAATATAATACGTGATGGATGTCTGCGGTTCGATCTGAAAAGGTTGGAAATAAAAAGCCACTGAGCGGCATCTGCATGACCCAATCCTGCAGACGATTCTCCATTCGATTCTCGGTTGCATTATAGGATAATCCCGGTGCCGATAATCCTACCGGACAAATGCTGCAAAGCAGACCCTCATATACATTTTCGGATGCATCGTCCATTGTAAAACCATCGGAGGTTTTTCCGGGAATGTCATATACCATATGAATCAAAATGATATAATAATTTTCCGAAAAGTCAAAGGCATCAATCACTTTTTCATAAAATTCTTCGACTAATGCTTCATCCTCTAAGCGACTGTTTCGTAATCGCAACAAAAATTCCTGTGTTCCCTCCGGCTCTTCCTGTGATAATGGGAACTCCATATCCAATAACGTCTTTCCAAGAGAACCGGATACGGTTTTCTTAAAGATGTCCAAATACTTACATATTTCTTCCTCTGGTAAAGATAAGAAGGCATCTTTTCGTTCGAATTTCTTTTCTTTTTCATGGTCTACATAACAGCCACAAATTCGAGTAATCACACTATTCTCTGGCTGAAATTGTTTTCGAATTTCTAATACTTCTTTCTTATTCACGAATGTTTTGTCCTTTCTATTTCATATAAACGTTCTGCTGCCGCTTTAAATATTCTTTGATGGGTTTGAATGATTTTCGATGATATTTACAAATCCCATGTTCTTCAATGGCTCGTAAATGATCTGGTGTCCCATAACCGGCATTCTTTTCCCAACCATATTCCGGAAATTCTGCGGCACACTGTCGTAATAATTCATCATGTACACTCTTTGCGACAACGGATGCAGCGGCAATGGATAAGGATTTCTGATCGCCTTTTATAATCTGTGTCTGTGGGATGTCTGTTTTGATGACCTGCTGATTGCTTCCATCAATTAAAATCCGAGTGGGAGAAATGTCTAAGTTTTTCACCGCCTCTTCAATGGCATAGCGATTGGCAAGTCCAATACCAAAACGGTCGATGTATTCGACACTGGCAACACCAATACCAACTGCCACGGCTTCCCTTAATACGTGTTCTGCATAGGTTCGATGATATTTTTTATTGATTTTTTTACTATCGGTAATTTCCGGTAATTTGGCATTGTCCGGTAAAATGACAGCGGCTGCCACTAAAGGACCGGCAAAGGGGCCTCTGCCCGCTTCATCACAGCCTGCAACAAAACTATGCAGAATCCCTGCCTGCTTATCGAGCATATGCTGTTCCTGTTCAAATGTCATGTCAGGCATTGTTTGGTACTTCCTTTCTTCTTCATTTCTTTGTTCCATATTCCATGGAAATTCATCAAACCAAAACTGTTTTGATGTACTTGTGGATAACCGATCTCGAATTTCTCCGGGGCATAACTCCAAATCAATTCGATACTTTCCTGTTTCTGTTTTTGGCTCATCCAAAAAGATGAATCCCGTGATAATATTTTTATTATCATCCGAAAACATTCCCATGTCGGTCAATCCGTCAATCAAGGCTTTTACGGTTGGATACCAGTTTGGCGGATCCATACGCCGATTGGTTGGCGGTGCAATGTGTACAATGACATAACAGGGATGTTCTTCTGAAAATATTTTTTCATCCGTTAAATCCCCAACCTGTTGTCGTGCCTCCACGTTGGCAAGAGAACGTAAATGTTCGGTGAGTTTGCTGCGTATGTGGAAATGCATTCGGTCATTGGCGTTAATCATTTCATTGCCGGTATTTAAGTCTTGACTGCCTTTACTGGAACGCCCCAGTTCAAAAGAAACACAAATGGTCTCTTGCATAAAAAGTCCTCACTTCCTGTAGTATTCCTACCTTTTTCTATATTATAGCATGAGAAAAACCACGAAACAAGATGGTCTCTTACTTCGTGGTATTCTACTTAATCAGGCACCATCGTTTTGATGCTTTCATAGGTAGCTGCTAAGGCTTCTACATAAGCGGTTTCCGTTCCTTCGGCAGCATGCATATTTAATTGTCGTGCAGATTGAAATTGCTGGGATTCATGATTATATACACCTGCAATATGCCCGGTAAACACTAAATTGTTCCAAGTATCGTCATCGGGTGTCTGTGCTTCTACAGCTAATAAATATGGGCGATAGGACTCCGGATACAATAGGTTTGATAAGTAATGAATGGCTGCCGGATAGGTTGGAAATGTCAGCTTCCCAATTTCTATCGGTGGTTGGTCTGGCTGCATAAAATTTTTTATAGCATATCCATTCTTTGTCTGAATGATTCCGTTAATGAGTGGTAGCATATTGTTTTGTTTCCTTTCCATTTGTTAATTGCTGTACCTGTTGCTGAAAATCCAAAGAACTGTCCTTCAATGGGGGCAATGGTCGTCCCTCTCGTTTGGATATCATTTCATGTACTTCTTCTTTTGTGACATTGACATGATAATGTACCATCCCAAATTGTGTGAGGGTTACGGAACTGCTCTGATCCTTTTTGCTATAAACATCCCCATAAGGTGTTTGCCGCCAATCGCAAAATCCTTGATGAATCAGTTCCATCAAAAACACTTCCCGCATTGTATTTGGGATATATCCTCTCTGATCTCGATTGGAATCCAACTGTAAGGTGTTGTTTGCAATTCGATGAATGATATTTCCCAAATCCAGCTTATTCAATCGTCCCGTATAATCTAAGTTTCGATTTCTACTGATCTTCATTGAACGTAAGGTATGTGTTTCCACATATGACTTTCGAGTGGGGTCTTTCTTTGGTGTCATGGAGTTGTCTTTTAACTCATATTGTTCATATCGCTCATCGGCATCATGCTGTTTACTGGTCAATGGCAAGTATAACATGGTTTGTCCCATTCGTCCCATATAAATGACCATGCGTTCTTTTCCAGACTGACCAAACCGATCGGTAAATGGTCTTCCACGAATTTCTTCCGGCTTATATCCATTGTAATAGTCACGCGTATTTTCTTCAAAAGGTACTCGCATGTTGATGATATCTCCACGCCGTAAGTCATGTAATTTTCGAGTTCGTCCTAATTGTACTGTCACGAGTATTGTTGCCTCCTTTCTTCGGTATCTCTTTCTTTATTATAACATGTTTCTAGTCTGCACTCCTATAGGGTGTGTCTTTCCTTGTCCCAACCGTTTCGCTATCTACCGATTCTAATAAAAACCCGTCATGGCAAAAACCAGTGACCTCGGATACATAATCCGATATTTCGTCTTCCTCGGTTATTGTATCGGGAAGTATGATCTCATTCGGAAGCCCTAATACGCGCACTGCCTCTTCATAGGTTTCATGTTCCTCAAGGTCAATGTCCCATTTAATATTCGTTGCTTTCAACATTTGTTTCTGTTCCTTTCCATCGATTCTGTCGAAATGTTCCCGAAAAAAAAACAGGTATGACAACTATTTGTCATACCTGTTTTAGATCTATTACCAGCCTCTCCATCTGTGGTGATAATCCCAAGAACGCTGAATTTGTCCTGTGACTGCGTCTGTCATACCGCCCCAAATGTTGATTGCTACATATACGGCCAATGCAATTGCAAGAATTACAATACCAACACTGAGTATGGTTGCAATTTTCATAGACCAGATTCCTAGTTTCATAACACGTTCACCGGCACTCAAATAAAACCAAGATCCGTGATTTACTTTTGAAATTTTCGCCGCACCTCTACTCATTATGTTTGCTGTCATACGATTCACTTCCTTTCCTTTCTTTCTGACTTTTCTTGAACATTTTTCATTTTTTTTATTTATTCATAAGTGAGAGGGGGTTTGGGGCAGTGCCCCAAGTATCCGAAAATGGGTCACCATTTTCGGATTTTTTAGCCGATTTCTTTTTGCTGTTTTTAAAAGGGGAGACAGCAAGCATCCCTTTATTTCGTAAATAAAAAGGGGGTTCGGGGGTTTACCCCCGAGATGTCCGATTTGCGTAGGCAAATCGGACCACCACAAATTAGGAAGTGGTTAATTTGGCTAAAATCCCCTGCATCAGTTCTAAGCGTAGTGTTCGAGCATTTTGACCAATCAGCTTTCGTCCCAATAAGGATTCGCCCAAACGACGAAGTTCGGTTCTTTTCCCGGCAGATTCTTCTGTGAGATACGCATCTAAATAGCGAAGGAATCCTTTGATCTGTTGCTCTCCCTGTTCCATCTGAAGCGTTGCAACATCCAGATACTGCTCTACTGGTGATAAACCATATGTCTGACATACCTCATGTAGCTGTTGTTGTGACATATGCAATAAACGATGATTCACATACAAACTCCGAATCGCTCGCTGGTTTTGTAAGTCAAAATACTGATCCATTTCTTGTGTTTCTCTATCTGTCATACACTGTTTACTCCTTTTGTTCTTGCCCTTATTATATCACAGGATATACGGTCTCACAATGGGCTATCTCCTCTGCGAATTCCCTTTCTTTTTTTGCCCGCGAAAAATGGGTCAAACACCGAATTTCCCTTATGCTCTTCCACTCTCCCCAAAACACCCGCAAACCCCCGTATTTCCGCCACTTTTCATCCGCCCATATCCCAAAACACCCACAAATCACACACCGACCTTTTCTGCGAGCCGTCTGTTCGATAGAACAGGTGGCGAGCCGGAAAATCATCCATGGCAGCAGGTCCGATGGGCACCCAAGGAACACCCAAATTTCCACCAAAAACCGACCCCGAATTCACCCAAATTGGTCTGCGAGCCGTCTGTTCGGCAGAACAGGTGGCGAGCAAAAAGGTACACATAAGCACCACAAATATATCCCTCTAATAGCATACCCAAATAGGAACCTCTTTTATCCCTCTCAAATAGACCTCCCATATATCCATCTAACATAGGATGCACAATCCGATTACAACACACAGAGAACAATACCCATAAACACCCCGAATAAGTAACCCAAATATCCAACCTATAAGATACCCACATATCCACCCTTATACGCAACCCAAATAGCTCCCATACATAACAGGTAATTCTCAAATTTGCGTGCAAAAACCGATCCTCACGATAAAATCAACGCACCCATATACACTACACGTATTCCTCACTCATATAACATACCCTATTACATACCCACATAAACCACCCTTATAATATACCCTCATAACTGTCATACATAGCACACCAAATAGATGAAACAAGTAATTCCAACAACCGCATCGAAATGCAACGAACGCTCTATAAATCACTCATATAAACCACCCAAATATATACCTCAATAGAACACCCTTATAACATACCCGCATAATCATCTCATATAACACACCAAATAGAGGAATCCAGTAATCCCAACAACCGCATCGAACGATACCCAACACGCTGTAAGTCACCCCTATAAACCACCCAAATAAGATACCCAAATAAACACCTCGATAAAGTACCCAAATACACACCTCAAATACACACCTCAAATATGTCCCCTTTTGATCAACATGCCAATCACGCAACCAGACATGAAGTATCCATGAAATACAACGATAAATCAGCCAAATAAGACACCCAAATAAATACCGCTATACTTCTCCTATATGTGTGACCATACCTTTCCGCGAGCCGTCCATCCAGTCGGATGGGTGGCGAGCGAAGGCAGCAGGCTCTTGCTGTGTCTTTTGAGGTATGCTATGCTAAAAGAAATCAAAGAAAGAAGGGACTACCTATGGCATATGAAGTGAAAAACTTATTAAACAATGATGACATTGAGCAGTTGGATCAGAATGGGTGTATGCGCGTCATTCAATACAAGCGGGATTTATCCATTCTCCCATGGACGGCTGAGATGGCATATTATGCATCACAGATGGGCTGTCATAAACGACAGATTCTCTGTCAGTTAAATCAGCGTCCGGGTGTCATCGTACAAAATGGAATGATGCAGTGGATGCTTGGAGAGATTACCGTCGCAACCGATGTGAAAGGTGTTGGCGATCTGGCACATAAGTTCTTAAAAGGAGCGGTCACCAATGAATCGCCAATTAAACCGAAATACATGGGAAAGGGCCTCTTTATGCTGGAACCAACCTATAAGCATATCCTATTGTTAAATGTAGCGGACTGGGGCGGTGCTGTCACCTTAGATGACGGAATGTTCCTTGCAGCCGAGGATACATTACGGATCACCACACAGAGACGATCGAATATATCCTCTGCCATGTTTGGAAACATGGGTCTTTGGAATACCATGGTACAGGGGAATGGAATTCTGGCAGTAGAATGTGATTGTCCGAAAGAGGAACTGGTTGAAATCAATCTCCAGAACGATACCTTGAAGGTCGACGGCAACTTTGTCGTTGCATGGTCTTCCTCCTTACAGTTCACAACCGAACGTTCCACCAAAACATTGATTGGAAGTGCCGTATCCGGGGAAGGTCTCGTAAATGTGTTCCGGGGAACCGGAAAACTGTGGATGATGCCGGTTATGGGAACTTCTGCAGAAGATCGAGCAGCCGCATTTGCTGCCCATGTAACCAACAACTAAAAACCAGCAAAAAAAAGACTGTCGAGGAAAGATTCCCCAGACAGTCACCACAAAAAAAACCAGCAAAAAAAAAAGACTGTCAAGGGAATCGTCCCCAGACAGTCTTTTTGTTAGTCTTTCACGGTAATCAATGTTTCCAGTAAATGTGGGGATAACTCCCAACAGTCACAGGACATGGATAAATCCTTGATTTCCAGTTGATTTGGCATCTGGAACATGGCGCTGAGTGTGTCCTGTTTCTTTTTGCTATGACAATAAATACCCTGACAATGCTTACAATTGCGACACATCTTTTTGATTGCGGGTTTCTGCGGTTTCAGTTTACCGAATGCACAGGTACAGCCTGAATCAACTGTCCGACTTTGAACCCCACCTCGTGCATGTCCCATATAGTCAAAGCCATCCTCCATAATATGAACGACCTCTCGTGTCTTGCCACAAAACTCACAAGTAACCGTGTTTGTTGTTCTACTCTCCAATCGATTTCCCCTTCTTTCTCCGAAGCATTACTCCCATGTGTTCAATCGTTCTTCATTTGCTTGTAAAAATAAAAGGATCCATGCCAGACTGATTCCTGCGACAGCAATCCCAAGTCCATAGAGACCCTGTTCCACAAATCCACAACCGGCAAATACCCCATAACAAGCCAAACCGGTAAGTACACCTAAGATTTTATTTTTCCAATTTCTTCTCATTCCCTCATTCCTCGCATTCTCTGTGTTTTATCCTTCGTAGTTTCCGTTACGACATCCCATTCTTAACTAATAGGCCCATGGCATTGGACGAAATAAAAAGCCGAGCAAATAAAGCAGGACAATTCCCAAAGAAGCAATGAGACATATCCAGCCAATGGCCTGTACAAATCGCGGACCATCCATACATTTGACACCTACCCAGCCACCAATACCGAAGACCAGTAACACGATCCAAGAATTGAGATGCAAATAGCCAATAAAAAATAAAATTCGTTGCATCATTTTTTGTCCCTCCTTTTTCGATAATTCTAATATAAGGTCTCGGTACATCTTTCGTCAATGTTACCCGATAACCGCACGCTGACGAAGACGTTCCAGACAACGTCCAAATGCTTCTCGGCGGTTTGCATGTACCGATGTATGTGTGAGCTTCCCGGTTTCTCCGGTCCAATACACCATATAATTGCCCTTTTCGGTGCGGCTGATCCCAACGGTTCCCGGCGTACGATCGGCCTCTGCCTGATCAACCATTTCCCCTAACTGCTCCTCTGCTGCAACTGCCAATAATGTTTTCTTTGTAATTCTTGTAATCATACTCATTTACTCCTTTTCTTTTAAAAAAAAAGACCACTGGACAGTGCAGCCACAAGGCGAACCTCCAAGTGACACCCACCATCTACTTATGGTCTTTTTCGATGTTTTCTCTCGTGTTTTTCACACCACTTCTGAATCGCTTCTAACTGAGAAGCATCCTCCAGTTCCTGTTCATAAGTAGTCTTTTCTCTTTGGTCTGCTCCATAGACCAATCCCCATACCAAACCGATACAGAGACCTCCAATCAATAGACTGATTCCCAGTCCCATCCTATCACTCCTATATTCCAGAACAGAGCATATCATACGCTGTATGTGCAGTTGTAATTTGATTTGTCTTTCGTAATAAGGCAACGGATGTCACGTCTCTTCGAATCATATGCTCCATTCCCCTTTTCTTGTTACTTTCAAAAATAAAAGGGGGTTTGGGGGTGTCTTGCACCCCCAAGAAAAACCCAGACGGGTAGCCGTCTGGGTCCTGTCCATCTCCGATCATTCCCAGCGTGCGGGACATTGGGTAATTGGATCTAGGCCAGCGGCATCTCGATGAACACATCGGATTGGCGTATCCTGATAATCATCCAATACATCCAAGATATCTTCCTTTTTCACCAGTTCCAATGTATATGGTTCCAGTGAGATGGAAAACACCCGCAGCAGGAGTCGTTCTCGGATTTCTTGTAATACCTGCTGTGTAAGATTCGTCTGCATGTAATAATCCCCTATTTTTTGTTGTTTATTCTGTGATCCTTGTTCCATCTGGACCGTATAATACGCCCATGATTTCTGTACAGCCACGGCCAACGACTGCAATGGCATGCAATAACAGATCTCGGTCCTCCATAGACCAATCCGGATGCAAGTCCCAATAATAACGAACCTGTGTGTCTAACAGGGCTGGATCTTTTTCCAGTAAGCTGCATAAATAAATGCGAACCTCTTCGTCTGTCATTGGTGTTCCCTGCAAATCCTTTTTCCATTCCATCTCTCGCAACGCCTCTCCCAACTGAAAACAAAGCGTTTCCATATCAATAACTGGCATAAAAATCTGACGCATCGATCCTATCCTCCTATGTATCTTTTTTTCTTATTCTGCGGGTAATTCCATCCATGTCAGTGTCTGTGCCATGGTCTGGATCTGTTCCATATCGGCTACCTGATAAAAATAATCAGATGTATCTTTCTTTTTGTATCGTTTCAACATGCCCATATTGGTCAGTAACCGAAAACAATTGACATCCACGGCAGCCAGCCACTCGGGCATCACTTTGCCTTGTTTACAAAGGTCTAATACCTTTCGTAATTCCCCATACGATACGGTGATCTTCCCATCGGAAATCGTAGTATGGGGACGAGTCTTGGTTTTCACCTGTAGGGTGACATTTCCCATTGGTACGTCCCACACGGATTCTTCAAAACATTCTGCGGCCTCTAATCGCTCACGAATGTCTTTGATACGCGCAAGTAATGTTTCCGGACGTACTAATACATACCAAAGCTCACCTGTTTTGGTGTCCTTCATCTTTTTGACATATCCTTCTTCAATCAATAAATTGTTGAAGACCGAGAAGGGCATCCTTGCTGCCGAAACACCCAATCGTCCATCGGGACATTTCTTTGCTTCTGCAAAGGGTGATAGCATACGAAGTACCGTTGCTCCTGACAAAGGTGTTCCTGCCAACTCCACGGTCACTTCAATCTGACTTTTGATCTGCATAATAACTTCCTTTCTTTTGTTGCTTACTGGATTCGTTGAATGGCTGGAAGCACATATCCCTGTGTTTCCACCTGATAGGTTCCATCTGGGAGAGGAATGGCTGTTCCATAACCCATCAACTGTAAATAGGAACACACTTCCTGTACATTTGACAAATCCAAGGTAATCCCTTGATTTGTTACCTTTACGATCATATCATACCACATCCTTTCGTCTCACATAACCCGCTCCCTCAAACTCCTGTAAGATTTCCCTGCGATGCTGCTTAACATAAGGTGTCAATCTGCGAACATTGGAAAAGAATGCCGCATCCAGTTGTTTTTTTGATGTAATTTTCCCGGAATTATCCAAATTATAAGCAAAGGCAGGCATACCCTTCACATTGACATAGAGCCGAACCCCGTGCCAAACATTTAATGTAATATCCAAATAACCCATCTTCTGTAATCGGGCAAATAATGTATTCATAATCGGTGTTTCTCTCATTGTCATCTGGCAAATGCCTCCTTTTCGTTCTTGTTTTCAAAAATAAATGGGGGTTTGGGGGCGCAAGCACCCAAGAAAAAAGCCCCTGACGTAGGTCAGGGGCGATTCCGATGGATTCGGTTTCTGTTTCGTCTCCAGATAAAAAATCGAGCACAAATCGATCCGAGGACCGAACCCACCAAACAGCCAAGACCAATTCCAAGTAGCATTCCCAATACGGTCGCCATCCTATCACCTCCTTGTTGTGTTAAAATCGAATATCAAACCAATCCATATCCGGACATTTGTGATTGATGCCGTTCAAGACTTTGATCGGCGTGCCTCCGGCCTGCTTCCACTCCTGCAGATTTGGATTGAAATCATCATATAAAAGGTCATCCAAACATAAGGGGCGTCCCAATGTCTGTTCTGCCACCATGGATTTTGTTACCTGTCCCTGTTCCGGACGTCTGGCCGCAACCACGAGAAAATGGTCTGGCAGCAGTTCTGGTAAATGCTCCTGCACCCAACAAATCTTATCGGCAGTATGTTCATAATAAGCGGCTGCTTCTGTAACACCGATACTGGTCAAGATGTAGACGGACTGGGGATGCTCCTGTAATCGCTGGCGAACAAATTCCACCATTTTTGTATACGGTGGTAAGGTTGCGTAATAATGGGTTCCTGCAATTTTGGCCCACCATGGTTCCTCCTTTGTCGAGGTATACACCCAGCGATGATATAAGGCCAAGGTCCCATCCATATCAAAAAAATAGTTTTTCATACTCCAAATTCTCCTCAATTCAAAAAGAGACATCTTACGATGTCTCCACTCCTCTTAGCCGAAGAAATCCGATAAAGCCGGATTTGTTTCGACAACCGGCAATTCTTCCTCTCGCTGTAACAATTTCTCGCCTTCTTCGGTCAGTCGTTCCAAGCGTTTCAAGACCGTAGAAGACGAAGCTGTCGATTCCTCTGCTTCCTTTGGCGCCACGTCCGATGCTGGTTTTGACACCACGGGTTCTGCAGGTGACTCGTTGGACGGTAACAGGTCCGGAGATAGTTTCACCCGATTTCCACTGGCTGGTTTTGCAGATGTGGTCGGTGGCAGAACCTGATCTTCGGAAGTTTGCTGTTTCTTTCGCCGCGGACGGGTTGTTGATACAGAAGCGGTCAACACCGGTGCTGGTTCCTGCAGCAATCGCTGGATGCGTGTGGTCAGACGAGCAAGCGATGTTCCATAAACTTCCGATAACCGTAAGGTCATCCGAATGATCAGTAAAAGACTGCGTTTATGACTCCATGGCTTCTCCCGATAGCCAAAGGTGGAATCAAAATACTCCTGAATCAACGGCTGATCGATGGAAAACTTAAACTTAATCGGCGAATCGCCGTTGGGAATATCCGGAAGTCGTCCCTCAATCAAGGAATCTTCGATGAAACCAACCAACGCATCCACAGGAAGCTGTCGTTCCATCCCCAACTGACTGATACTCAGTAAATAAGAGGTAAAGGTATGTATGAATGGATAATTATCCTTCTGTATTTGTTTGAATGCCCCATACATGGGATGCAATTCGGCAATGATATACAAAAAAAGTCACTCCTTTCTATGTGGTATCCTTATTTTAGCACACGAAAAACGACCCCTACAAGGGGGTCTTATTTGTACCTATTATGTGGGAGGTTTTCTGTCGAAGATAGAAACAGATTGAGGTCCATGTTCGGGATTCTTCTGGAAGTTCTCCTGCATAGGCATAGGGTGTCAGTGACTGGGACTGTTTCTTTCGTTTCTGTTGTAAGAACTGCAGATACTGATATGGCGACTCCATATGGATCGGTGCCTGCTGGGAACAGAACTGTCCATCATAAGGTTCCCAAGGCAGGGAATCTTTACTTACTCGCTGTGACATGAAAGTTCCTCCAAATCTTGCAGCATCTGCAGATAAATGGCACGGGACGATAAGAGGACCAAATCGTTTGGGCGCTCCCACAATGCCTCATCCATTTGTTGGATCTGTTTCTGGTACTTCTGACGCAAGGCGGCAATGGCATCGATGGAAGGCTTCGCTGGTGTCTGTGCATTCAGTCGGGCCAATTCCTGTTCCAACAGATTTGCCCGTGTGCGAAGCGCTGGTACATAAGGATGTGTCAGTGGCAGGCGTAATAAGATCTGCATCACCTGAACCAGTTCCCGCTGCAGCTTCTGACGCTGATCGTTCAAATCCGATGTTTGAGGCTGTTTTGTGGCAGGTGCTTCATAGACAACGAATGCCTGTACCAAGTCATCCGATAACCATTGATAGGAAACGGATTGTACCTGTGAAATGGCTTCGTCCCGTAACCATTGATTGATCTGTTGTACCAACTGCGTTTGATCGCAATCGAAAAATGTTTTCCTTTGTTTCATTGTAGTTCTCCTTTACGTTATCGTTCTTTTGTATGTGTTTCATTTTCTTGTTCATGGAAGGGATGCGAGAATATGGTGTGAGTTCAATCTCTGCAACCTCTCCGGGCTGTACGCTTTTGTTGTTTCAATTCAAAAAAGAAAGGGGGTTTGGGGGTGGTTATCACCCCCACGAAAAGACCCAGACGTAGGTCTGGGTCGAAAAAAAACGTTATACAGCGGGCAATTTGATTTCAAACATGCGTTTATGGAATTTTCTAACCGGAGTTCCATAATAGGATTTCAATTCTTCCCGCAGATTCATATGTCCGGCACCATATCGTAACAAAAAGTTCTTCGAACTGTCAAGATATAAAATCTGTTCTTCTACACGAATGGATTCCTGCAGCGTCTCCGGTGCCTGCTGGTTGATCACCAATCCAATCTCTGCTTTCAACTGTTCGATGGCTCCTTGTCCCACAACAGAAATCAATCCATCCAAAAAGGCAAATACGCCTTCGGTCTTTTTTTGTTCCAATTCCTGTCTTGTCTTCTGTTGTTTCTTTTGTCGGTCTAAGGCACCATCTGTGATGTCCTGCTTATAATCGTCCGGATTGTACTGATAATCGGAAAAGGCATATTCATTGCTGCGAAACACCGATAAAAAGTAAATGGCAAAACTTTCGGCATGTTGGGATACAAAATCATAAAATTTATGATTGCCCCACAAATTCAGTTGCCGTGCCTTTTCCGCCATAGACGATGGTTTTAACATCATGGGAAGAATTCTTCGCTTGATGGCTGAATCGGCCGAAGCAACGACCGGGGGATAATTGGTCAATACCAGATGAAAGCCCGAAAGCCTGTCCATCAAACGATCTCCATACTTAAACTCTTTGGACAGATATCCATCGGTCACCAAGGATTTGATGGCCGAGATATTTAATCCGGAAAAGTCATGGTCCTCACTGGTGACATCACCACTCCAATTGGCCTCGGAATAGACACTCATTCGCTTGGTCGATAAAATGCTTGTCCCAAATCGATTCCCAGAGGTAAAAAAACTATCAAAATCGTCTTTGATATCCCGATAATGGGCGGTGAATAAGGCATTGGTCAGTGCATTGACGAGCGTGGATTTCCCACTTCCCCCAAAACTGGACGATAACACACCCAACTTACTGATGCGATCGTCATATAAAGGAAGATTGCTCAAAGCCGCTCCCATAAACCAAGAAAAAACAAATCCATTATAGTCATCAAAGAACACATCCAAAAATGATTCTACGAGCTGTCTCTCATCCCCAGACAAGTCCCGTCCCTCTGGATTTGGATAGGGAAGCCTTGCGGTGACCGGATGGGTAATCTCCGGGGTATCGGAAAATACCAGATATTCATTGACCTTTGGAAACTTCCGGCTGACCAACAAATTGACCTGCTTTTGTAAGTCCGCATAAAATGCCTGCCGATCGGTCAACTGTTTCGTCAAAACCTGTGTCAGATAGGCCAAATCATGATAACCACGACGTTCATAAGTGTCCTCGTCCAGTTCCTGTAACTGGGTCAGGAATTCCTGCAACTTTGTTTTCGCAAAGGCAACCGCCAATAACCGAAACTGATGATAAATATTGTTGCTGTCTTCCCCTTCGACGTCGGTGATAAACAGTCCAGTTTCCGGATGTACAAATCCAACGACTTCGATTCGATTCTTATTACTTGCCACATAAATCAAATCGTCTCGCTGTAAATTGATGCGAACCGAAATGGCTGGCTGTCCTTTGTCCTTTTTATGTACATTTAAAAAATCAACATTCAAAAATAATGGGTCTCGTAATACGTGCATACACCCAACTCCTTTCCCTTTTGTCATTCTTTGTCTTCTCTAATATAGCATGTCCGATCAAAAAAGAAAAGATGGTGTGCAATCGTTAGCACGGAGCAAACAAACAAAATCAATCCCAAAAATTTGCCTATTTTGTATAGCTATTCACAGAAATCGTATGTTTATGCAATCATTGTTCTTATTCCCAAGACAGTTCTTGTCCGTCAATGGAACCTTCCAGACACAAACAAGTGTTTGTTTTGGTTTCCTTTCATCTGGTTGTTGCCTCAAACAGACACTTCTGTGGAGTCCATCCCTCCAAAAAAACAAGATGTTTCATATTTTGTCCCCAACGGTTGTCCCCAGTATCCATAGAACCTCGAAAAACCCAGTAAATACAAGGGTTCCCACGGGGACAAATGAAATTGTGTCTTATAAATCCTTATTGTCTGACAATTCAAGAAATGCCCATTTTACGGGCTTTTTCCAACAGACACAAATCCGGTGTCCCCAGCATTTTCTATCGAACAAATATTCGATTTTTAACAAAAATTGGGAACAGCCTCCACTTTACCCATATTTTTACCCCGAAAATTGGGTTTTGCCTCCACTTTGAACAATTTTCAAACATCTGTTCGGTCATCAAGAACATCTGTTCTCCATAAAATCAACCAAAAAGAACGTTCGTTCGATAACAATGGGGACAAAAAGATGTGTTTCTGTCCAATTTCAGTCTGTTTTCACCCTATTTTTGTCCCCAAACGGGTATTTTTTCGAAAAAATTCCATTTTTTGCCAAAGTGGGGAATGGACGTTTTTGGACCTCTAAAAACACGCGAAAAGGGCGTAACTACGGGCAAAATAAACACATTTGGAAGTTTTTTGATGGGTGCAGTTTGTCCCCGGCAGGGGCAAACAGGGGACAAAATAAAATCCTTATTTTTCACAGTACAACACCTTGCAAAGCCCCGAAATAACAGGGTTTCAGAAATTGTCAGAATTGTTTGATGCGAAAATTTTGTCCCCGTGTCCCCATCCTATTCCTTTATATTTTACCTCTGATTCTTTTATCACATGTTATAAAGTTATGGGGAGCGGGGACAGGGACAAAAATGAAGCAAAAAAGGAAGAAATGGCTCAACCACGGCGTTTATTGGCATTTTATTTTGTCCCCCAAGAGACGAACACCTGTTTGTTTCAGGGGACAAAATCTTTGGAGACAAAACCCAAGAAATGCAGTAACCACGGGGGTTAGAAGGTGTTATTACACCCCCTTTCCGTTTGTCCCCTCGACAATCGTTTGCTAGGTGCAAATTTTCAAACGTATGTTCGATAATAGGCTTCAAACCCGCATGGTTACTGGGTTTTTCACGGGGACAAAATACACACTTACGGAATTTTTCAGTCTGTTTGCATAAAAGCATGCACTTTTCGCATATTCCAATTTTTTCCATGTTCGGATCCATCTGGATTGTGTTTGTACGTGTGCGAGGAAGAACAAAAGAGACTCTTGCAAACTGCGAACAAATGTGCGATACTAAGGATGAACGAGGAACAACCCGTTTCTTTGAACGTGTTTCTTTGAACGTGTTTCTTTGAACGTGACACAACCCGTTCCTTTACATTCTTTGTCAAACAGCAGCAGAACCACATCGGTTCTGCTGTTTTCCTGTTTAGAGGGTCTTGCTGGGGATTTTGGTGCATGCTACAATACAGGGGAAATACTTCGAGAAAGGAGTCTCAAAATTTGTATGTTAGAATGGGATGGAAAACAATATTACAAAGCATGTGAAGCGGCAGAACTTGCCGGAGTCCATATACGAACCTTACGACGTTGGCTGGCCAATGGGAACTTGGCACATTTTCTGTTCCCCTACCGAAAGACCTTGCATTCCCCGATTTATTATCGGCTGGAGCCGCCGGATGATACGGATCAGCAATGGGAAGGGGAAGCGGTATATCACTTTCCAGCGTCAGATACAGAAAGGACGGTGTAACCCATGGAAGAAGAAAAACGAACGACGCCTGACTGTCTGTTGATGCAAGTCACCAAACAGGGTGGGTTTGGAAATACGGCGATCATCGGAACGATCACCATCCGTATGGCAGCGACCTTACTGTTGACCGTGGTACTTGGATTTGTGTTGTGGCAGACGCCGTTGTTTCAGGCCAATTGGCCTGCGATTTTTGCATATGCCGCATTTGCCAATATCATTGTGGGACATACGCCTACAGGTCGTAATATTCTGACCAATCTGTATGGCATTGTGTTCAAAAAACCGGCCAATATGATGGTAACCGAAGAAATGACCATTACCACCATGGGACATGGCATTTCCGAAGTGGATTACAACAATCCCAATCTGGATGTTGCTGCCTTTCGTATGGCAGGTACGAAAAATTATGCCTTGGTGTATAACATTACTTCGGGCATTGGCTATTGGAGTACCGAAGATGAAAAAGTAACACAGGCCCGACAAGTAAAATCCCTGTTCAATATGCTGGAAGGGGGCGAAGGGCTGGTGATTGTAGAGAAACAGGATAACGATACGGGAATGCTGAAATTAAAAACCCATTTGGAAGCCAAGGAACAGATTGATAGTGAGGATTTGGCAAGGATGGCGAAAAAGCGGAGTCAGCTTTTGTATAATGCGGGGACGTCACAGGCAGGTGTCAGTGTGCAGCAGTATGCAATTCTTCTGGTGAAACCGAAGAATGTGAATCGAATTGTCACCGCCTTAAAGAAATGCTCCCGTGTCACCCGGCCGGCAACCAATCCGGCAGATGTGCTGTTTGCTGCGATGGGCTTCGAAGGCGGCAGTGAATGGTGTGTGACCAAAGACAGGAAAGAAGGGGGCGAATAAACCATGGCATTTGGAAAACGAAAACATACAGACGTCAATGGACTGGATGTGTTGGATGACGTAAAGGAACCCTTTTCCTTTGCCAATTTTTTTGAAGACCATATTGTAGGACGCATCAAAAAAATCAAAAAGGTGCTAGAAGAGAAAGGGATTCTTTTTTTCTTTCTCTCCCCGTTTCAGCAGCGAAATCGATTGATCGCACAGCTATTGGTGATCGTGCTTGGGATTGGCATCGGTGTCATTCCCCGCAGTGCCCATCTGATTGATCAAGCCAAAGAACGAAATGCCAAATCCGAACTGGCCACCTTGTTGGAAAAAGAAGTACAGGTAACCTGCGGACGTCTTCAAATCCGTCCGCTTATGAGCAGTCAATTTCAGGAACAGCATTTGATGGCCTTTGTACTGGGATCGTCCAATGGCAGTCCCATTCCAAGTACCAATGACCGGTATGAGGTTACCTTGTCCGCTGCCCGTGGGGTTTCCTATCCAGAGGATGTGACCTATCGGTATGAAATATTGCCGATTTCCGATGACCAGCGATTGTTGTTGGTTTATACGGATAACAGCAAGCAGGATGATTCTACCGGAATTTATCATTTAAGTGTACAGGTCAAAGCCGATTCCTTAAAAGAGGAGGATGTGACTCCATTGGAAGTGGTGTTATCGGATACACAGGAAACAACCGATCTGTTTGATGCAAAGGGCATGGATTTGTCCGTATTGACCGATGTGGTATTAAACAGTCCAAATCAGCCGATCAAAGAAGCAGAAAAGGCGTTGGATGAAATGCTGACGAATTATACCATGGAAGTGGAACGAATCCGTAATCTTCCGCTGTCCGTTACGGTGCAGCCAACAGAGGAAGAACTGCAGACTTATGTGAAGGAACATCTGCTCTATTCGAAGTTGACGGATCAAAGCACCACAGGGGATATCAAGGATATGCCAAAAGTACCGGAGACCGATGCTTCGGGAACTTCCAGTCGCACCTTGACCTATGATGTAGGCTTGGTGTATCAGGATACGACCTACACCAAAGATTATCTGGATAATCAGAAAAAGTCGCCCCAAGTTACATCGGGAGAAACGACAACCGAGACGGAAACTTTGACGGATGAAGAAGAACAGATTCTACAAAATGTAACGTCCCTGCAGACCGCCGCAAATAATGTGCTGCGCGCAGCCGAACGTTTGAATCAGGCAAGACAGACCAAATACAATGCCTTAACAGATTTGAAACTGATGCTCAATCAGACCGTGTCACTGGATCGCTTTTCGGAAGCGAAATCGGTTGGAACTGCGGAAAACTAAGAAGAAACAGACAATGGTGAGAGCCACTTGTCTGTTTTTTTTGTATCTGTTATACTGATAACAACGAGAATTCTGGCAAGGAATGGAACCTGTAAGGAATGATCGAGCGGTAGGGATCGGGTTGTTTGGCTTATGACCCCATATCGCAGTAAGAAAGAAAAGAAAGGGGTAAACAGGAGATGAATTTAAAGACCTTTGCAGTGAGTCAGAAGCTGCACCGGGATCAAAAACTGCTGGACTATGTGGTTCATGAGCAGGCCGTACCGCTGAATGTGATTCAGGATGCCTTTGGACCCTTGCTGGAGACACAAACCGATGTCAAAGCCGAGCGGCTGATTACCAATTATAAGACATTGCTGGCAGATGAAATTCCGATTCGGGTTCACAAAAATGCAGAGAATGGCTTTGAGATTTCGGGAAATGTGCCGGATACCATGTTAGAAGCAATCACCTTAGTCCATGGTGTTTCTGCTGAGGATGCGGTACGAGACTTGATCAATACCCATATGAAACAATTGTATGGGACAACCTGTGAAATTCTACATAGTGAATTGAAACAAGAGGCCGAACGCACCTTATTGGAAGCTTCAAACATTCCGGAGATTTTACCGGGTCCGACCGAGGTGCCTTTCGATGAGTCGCTTTCCGCAAATCAGGAAACGGATGTCGATCTCGTTGCCGAGACCATGGAAGCTACGGAAATGAATGAGGAACAAGTGTCTGAGGCAGCTCTTGCAGAAGCGGTTGCAGAAGAACCCGTAGAAGAAGTTGCCGAGGAATCTGTAGAGGAATCCGTAGAAGAAGTTGCAGAGGAATCCGTAGAAGACGATGCCGAGGAACCGGTAGAGGAATCTGTAGAGGAAGTCGCAGATGAGACAATGAATCTGGCAGAAGAAAACGACACGGTGGACGCGGAAGGTTCCGAATCACAAACCGCAGATCACGACGGATATGATACGGATTTGTTTGATGCAGGTGCAGATGGTTCTGAGGAAGCCGCAGAAGAGGTTTCAGAAGCAGCAGTCGTAGAAGAAAGCGAAGATCAGAGATTTGCACAGGCAATCAAACGGATTTATGAGAAGTTGGTTGCAGACATTCGTGCATTTGGACTGGATAAGCAGTTGAATCTGCAGATGTAAGAAAAGGAGGGAATGGACCGATGAAACGAATTGTATCGGAGCAGACATCCTTGCACGACTTAGGAATGTCTGTGGAGACAATTTTAGCTGGGGACAATCATGTAGAAGTGGAACCGGAAGCAAAAGTAAACCGAAAAGAGCAGTATCTTCGATATGATTTTGCAACCAAAGTCATGGATGCCTATGGGGATGACTTGTTGGCGGCTTATCGTGTAATTGAAGAACTGGAAGCAGAAAATGAAGCCTTACAGGAAGAAGTAAAACAGGCAACGGATGCGGCAAACAAAGCATCCAAACAGGTACGCAGTGTATTGGCCAAGGAAAAGGAAGTGCAGGCAGCGGAAACGCTGTTGGCAAAATTTGAAAATCAGATGTCTACCTTTGCCAAGGATAAGCAGATGGATAAGGAAACCATCGAGGCGTTGCGTACACAGGTATCCGAACTGATGGAATTAAAAGAAACGGTACCGCAGTTGGAAGAAGCGGTCAATACCGTGCTTGCCAATCTGAAAATGTATATGGATGAAGAAGGCATTGAAACCAGCATGTTCGAGGATGAGGATGATTATTTTGAGGATGATTATCTGGATGATGCGGAATAAGAAGCGTAGAAAGCAGACGGGTGTAACCTTTTCGGTTTCTACCCGTTTGTTTTCCGTTTGAGATCAGGAAAAGGAGTGAAGCAGCATGAAATTGACGGTACCGGACGTGGCACCGACTACGACAAAAAAAGCAGAGAAAAAACAGAAGCCGGCGAACGCCAAGACATCAAAACAAAAACCGCAAAAAGCAGGAAAAACAAAGACGAAACAAGAGCCGGTTGCAAAACCAAAGGACACCGAACCTCGGAAACGCTTGGTGACCGCTCGTGTGAATAAGAAACCAAATTTGGTGGATTTGCATTTGATGAAGCCTCATAACTTTTTGTCTCGAACCGAAGCTGCATTGACTCGGATCTATCCGCTGACTGCAGTTGGGAATCATCGCTATGAGGTGTCCGAACAGGAAGCAGCCGTATCGGTGATTTTGAAACTGGTGTTAAAAACGGATCAGACCAACCCGATGATGATGGATTGGAGCATTCCGCTGTGGAACATTACGCAAAAGAATCTGCTGCCACCGGGTGTACTTGTGACCTTTACCCGACATTTTGAACGGATGGACAATAAATTGGCAGAAAAAGCGATCAAACGCCGTACAAATTTGGCAGTGATTTCTTCTGGAAATGCAAAAAACCAGAAACGACAGAATGTGTTCGTACGTCACGATGCCGGTTTGCTGCAGGCAATTGAATCCGGCGATTCGGTGGTATCCTTTGGAGCAGAAGCAATTCTGACCGCTCCGGATGAAAAAACACTGGAACAGGCATTGGAGATTGTAAAAAATTATTTGAAAGCCAATGATGAAACCCGCGGTCTTTCTTGGGAGTTGGATATCAATCGCCAGCTTCAGCCGTTTCTGCTGTATGGACCGAATGTGGCAGCCAAAAATAAGGATGTATTTGTCAATATGACCAGTTCCGATGCAGCGATCACCAGTTTGTTTGTAGATGCTGGCGGCGACCGGGTGTTGGGCAGTGAATATATCGGCATTTCGGTTGGAAAGCTGATTCAGTCCCATGCAGCCTATCTGTTGACCAACAGTCGTACGGTATTGCTTGGAAATGATACGGTCAATCAAACCTATACCTTATTGGGTGAGAATATGCCCAAACAGTTTCATGACCTGCCAAGTCAGATTTATTGGTCCCAGGCAATTTCCCGGGCGTACTTGTTGGAAGGACATACAGTGACTCATTTTGTGTTAGATCATGTGGAAAGCAATCAGGCGTTGATGACTATGGAGCTGTCCGATGCAAATAAATTGGCACTGGATGTGTCAAAGGGACTGCTGAACATTTTGGAAGTCGTGGATACCCGAGATTTTACGGAATATCCGGATCGAATCGTGGGCCGGTTTACGACGCATTTGAACAATATCATCATTTTGCTGGGACAATACCGGGACATTGACCGGGTGACCACCAATGATAATTTTGCCAGTATCACCCGTTCCATTTTGACAGACTTCTTTGTTTCGAATAAGTATTATGCCTATAATCCGTTGGATCATTTGGAGGATATCCGTCTGGTGGGACGACATGATCAGTATAAGGTGCTTGCGGACTTGGGCGGCTGGATTGCACAGAGACGAAAATCTAATACGGATGCCTATCTGGAAGACGCACTGGCCGAACTCAATACCATCATCAATGAGAATATCCTGCCAACGATTCCGGCGTTAAATCAGAAAACCGATCCCATGATCGATGAACTGATTCGAAAGAAATATCGGGTACTGGATTTGACCGGTATGAATGTAGGTGCGATTTCCACCAGTGGGGATTCGACGACTAATGTGATGCTCATCAGTTATTTGAACCTGATCTTGCCAACCCTTCAGAATGATGATGTGGTCTTCTTTCATGGATTTTCCCATGTGGAAAAAATTGCAGAAATCATACAGGAAATGATTGCAAACTGTGGAACCCGTGTCCATGTGGTATTTACGGAGAGTAATCAGAACCGGATCCAGAAATTACTGCCCCTCTTGCAAGACCATGTGGATTTGTATGTTGCCGACCTGTATAAGAATCGTGTGGATAAAGTGGCAGAAGACTTGTCCATCGATAAAAGCTATGCAGAACATTTGAAAGACCGTCCCGGTGCTTTTTATATGAAAACGACGATTTCTTCCGATTACGTGTTATTGGATCATATTTTGTAGAAAGGAGTGACGTAAGACAATGAAGAAAAGACAACTGGTAAAACGGACGTTGCTCCTGCTGCTGTTTGTGGTAACGTGTGCCGTTCCAATTCTTTGGGGAACCGGTGGAGTGGCCTTTCAGCCAAAACAGGTTACGGCAGATGCAGCCGGCACCTATGAGAAAACGGCATTGGATTTTGCAGCCGCAACAGCATTTGAAGATGCTCGTTCCATGGCAAAAATGGACGAATCAGACGATCCGTTATACACGACATTTTATGACAATCTTAAAGCTTTGACCGATGGAAACCATTGGGGCAATGTGGGACTGTTTATCGGACCACGAGGTGTGAGTAAGAATGTGGATAATATTTCTACCTTGTTCTCTTCGGTTACGGTGGATGAAAAGCAGATGCAGACCTATGATAGCGAAACAGGGGATGCCTTTTCCAAATATAAAGCATTTGGAACGGCCATGCAGAAATTAAATGCACAGTCCATGAAGAAAAAGGGTGCTTCGTCTTCCTTGGAAGAGGGCTTAAATGAAGTATCCGCAGCCGCAGCCAAGCTGACCAATCTGGGAACCAATTTGATCAAAGATTATAACCCGGCACCTTTGGTGTTGGCAATGGTGGACAATTCCGAATTGTTACAGAATCCAGATAACAAATTGGTTGCCGTGGTCAATGGAAATGAAAATCTGCGGGAAATGTTTTCCTTCTTAGGTTCGAATACGGGATTTGGAATTCCATGGTCTTACTTTTTGACCTGTCTGGCAGCTTTTCTGCTGCTCGTGACCAGTGTGCTGATGACATTATTCAATGGACGGGCAGCCGGCGAAAATATTCGAAAGATTATCGTAAAAATTGTCATTGGATGTGTGGCAGTACCTTTGATTGCGAAAGGGTTAAATTGGGGAATTGATTTCTTAGGTGATGCAGCCGATATACAGGCCAATGCACCAAACGATCAGTATGTGTCTCAGAATCTGAATTTATCCGATTGGTATGCAACCGGTTTTTCAATACCAAGTGGTGTGAGTATTCATATCGATGAAAAAGGACGGTTCCAATTATCACCGGAGAATGTGAAAGCGATCAATGAACATACCTATCAAATTGTGACCGGAAAAACTCCGACTCCAACTGCGATGAAGAATCGAATGGAAGAAGCCCATGTACAACTGAATCAGGCATTGAATTCGGTATCTTTCTCAGAACCAATTCGAAAGTCCGATAATGAACCATGGAAAACCGCAACCTTCTATCGAGTCTTGGATCAATTTGGAAAGAATGAAACATGGAGTGATGTGGAGAAAGGAGACCCATCGACGGTTGGATATCTGTTTGCGAACGGACTGATCATGGCGAAAGATGGAGACGGTTGGAATGTTGAGGGAACTGGTGAGACGTATGGAATTTCGCCAATCGCAGCTACCAATTTGATGCGGACAACATTTAGTAGTTCGTCCATGGTTGGAAACCTGAATGGATATATGGGCGGTGTTGCCTTTGATGTGGATACCGGCGCAGCAATGGGCGATGCTCATATGAATGCCATCATTCGGTTCTTGGCAACCTTTTCCTTGGTTATGGCGGCGATGAAAGGTTTGTTTTCCATTTTTGCTGCCGGTTTTGGTGGAATTTTAGGTGGAAGTGCCAAAGGAGCCTTGGGAAGCAGTCCGGGTCTGGGTCAGGCAGTGGGCGGTGTGATTGCACTGGTTGGAGGCGTATTTGGAATCGGAGTGATCATGACCATGTCCTTCACCTTGCTGGATCAAGTCTATGGAATTGTGTGTGACCTGTTTTCAACGGTACAAGGTGGTACGAATTTACTAGAACCCCTTGCCGAAGCCGTTCCGGATATTCCGATTATCGGACCGTTGTTTGCAAGAGCCTTAAAAGATGTGGGTTCCTTCCTGATTACGCTGTTCTGTGCAATTACCCTTCCGAAATTTGGAGGGATTCCGGTTACCTTGTTCTGTCAGTATCTGTCAGAACTGCCACATGTGATGGCGGAACGGGCACAACAGATTGAAAATAAATTTACCGGTGATTTCCGTGCCGGCGGCGGACGCATGGGCGGAGGTGCCATGGGCAGTGCCGGAAGTTTGTTCAATCAGGCAGCAAATTCGGGAAAAGATCAGATGAAAGCACTTGGAAAAGGAGCCAGTATGGTTGGCGGTGCCTTGTTGGGATTTGGGGCAGCAAAAGCCGGTTCTGCACTGAACAATGCCTTGGATAAAAAAGAAGGCAAAGATGGAGAAACTTCTATGGCAGAGGCAACCGATGATGAAACCTTGGCAAATGAAGAAGAAGCAATGGCAAGTGCAGAAGGGGACGATCTGAATGCAGGTATGGAACAGTCTGAGGACATGGATGCCATGGCTGATGCAGCCGATGAGTCTGCAGAAGCGGGTGCTGATTCGGATGCGATGATGGGTACGGTTGCACCAGATCCAATGTCAGATGGTAAGGAAGGTGACAGTACACTTGCAGAAACCTATACCGAAGGTTCCGATGTCGATACGGATACCTTGTCCGAAGAGGATCAGATGACAGATTTGGAAGAAGAAGACCATAATGATTCTGATGTACAGACAAGTGAACTGGATACGTCTGAACAAAGTATGGCAACGGATCAGTGGGAACAGTCCGAACAATTGGGAGCGGATATTCAGAATGAGCAGTCTTCGATGTCAGAACAGTCCGATCAATCCGAACATTTGGGAGCTGATGTACAGAGTGAACAGTCTTCCATGTCAGAACAGTCTGACCAATCGGAACATTTGGGAGCCGATGTACAGAGCGAACAGTCTTCCATGTCAGAGCAGAATCAGTCGCAAACACAGATGGGTGCTGAGAACCAGTCCATGAACGAGTCTGCGACCAATGAATCAATACAGTCCTTACAACGAGGCGGAGAGGTACAGCAAAATCATACCCAGATGGGTGCTGAGACACGATCTATGAATCAGTCCACTGCCAAGGAATCGACACAATCCTTGCAACAAGGCGGTGAGGTACAGCAAAATCATACCCAGATGGGAGCTGAGACACGGTCGATGCAGCAGTCTAATGCAAAAGAATCGACACAATCCTTACAACAAGGTGGCGAGGTACGGCAAAGTACGGATCAGAAACAGGATTCCGTTGCCTTTGGTGCGGATACCCATTCAATGGAACAGGCATCTGCCGATTTCCGTCAAACCGAACAGGGCTTTGCCAGTGTCCAGCAGGATATCCCGTCCCAGTCCGAGCGAATGGATACCTCAAACACGATGTCACAGAATTCCAATGGACCACAGGGCGTTTCCGAATCATCGAAAACCGAAACACCGGCAGGCGGCGTGATTATGGGTGGTGTGACCATGGGTGGTACAACCTTTGGTGGAACCACAACCTTTGAACGAGGAGCCGATGGAACACCAAGTCGAGAACCAGCTACTGGTCGAGATACCCGTATGGGTGAGACGCATGGCAGGGGAGTGGATCGACGAAATGATACGAGAAATGCGATGGGTGTTGGAGCGCCAACAAATTCCCGATCAATGGGTGCTCAGACACCAGCAGGTTCCAGATCCATGGATGGTGCCAGACCATCGGCTTCGCCAGAGAGAACTCCTGTTTCAGGCAGAAGCAATCCGACGTCAAATCTGTCGAAAGCACAACAGCAAAAACAGCAATCATGGCGACGGACGGTTCGAAGTGTGGCAAACGGCTTGGAAGCAGCCGGTGCTGGAAAGAGTAACCGACAGCGGGTATCCGAAATCACAGCAGGTATGATGCATATGGCTGGTGGTTATACGGGAATGCAGAATGTGACCGGTCATCGAGTGGATGCAGTCCGAAAAGAAGGACAGCGACAGCGAGACATCAAAGACAATCTGGGTCCGCAGTACACAAGAAGACAGGAACAAAGACAGGCAACTCGTCAAAAACAGCAACAGGCAACGCGTCAAACACCAAATACGGCAACTCGTCGTCCGATGTATAATCAGGCGATGTTGGATCAGTATGAACAGCGTCAGTATGAAGACCAGCGTCGAGAAGAACATCAACGGCGTATGGATCAGATGCGACGGGACGATGCGCGGAGACCGAAAAAAGAGTAAGGGGTATGGCCCATCTTGTCCGAATGGACAGGGTGGGCCACCCTCTTTACAAGAGGGACGACCTGTGCGATAATACAAGTAAGCATGAGAGTTCCGGAAATGGGAAAGTCCTGTATGAGGGATGAACAATATACGGCATCTGCTAAAAAAGAAAGAAAGGAAAGGACGTAATCATGAAACATTTTGTACAGACAAAACAGGCAAAGCGAATGGGGAGTGGATTTCTGTTTGCATTGACAATGTTGAGTATGAATCTGATGGAAACGAATCCTATGATGGCTGCATCTTGGGATGGCTTCAAACAATCTATGACGGAATTTTTCGAACATGGACTCGGTGGTTCCGGTATGGAAGGTATCGGTATTGCCATTGCCGTGATTGGTGTTGTTGCGGCTGCAATTTCCTTCATCGTTCATAAATTCAATCCACAGTCACGAATGCCGGGATGGATTACCTGTCTGGTGATTGGTCTGGTAGGAGCACTGGCAATGGGCGGTGTTGCAAAACCGATTGAAATTCTGGAACAGGGTCGTGATTTGATCTACGAATGGTTCGGACTATAGGGGGTGTTGGAGAATGAAATTTCAGGTGACAACTGCAGCACCCAAACGTGGTTCTGTCTCCGTCGAACGTCAGACGAAATGGGAATCCTTGCTGTTTGAATTGATCGATTTGTATGTAGAAGAACATCCGGAAGGATTGGAAAAACTGCAGGCACGATTACAGGATACAGAGGGACTTGTAAAACAGGCGTCTTAGTAGAAAATCGTCTCATAAGTCGAATGGCTTGTGCGGCGATTTTTTTTGTAGGAGGGAATGCGTATGAAGGTTCGAAGGTATCTCGTATTATTCGCAAAAGGCTTGTTTCTTACGAGTCAACTATATTGGCTATTTTGGTTCGTACGAGGGGTGAAACATTTTATATGGGGTGTGGAGGAAGGGTGGTTCATTCCGGTTTTGAGTGATCCGCCTCTTGTATATGGTATGGAAACGATTCAACATACGTTGGGTATGATGCTTATCGTGACCTGTTTGACCCCATTTGTTTTGATTCCAATTTATCAGTGTATGTATTTGGCAATATTGGCCGGAAATCATATTCGAAAGAAACGAAAGGAAACTGCCCGTCAATCGCATGATTGAAACGGAACGATTGCTGTGAGATGACGTATCAAGTCATCTCACATTTTTGTTTGCACGGATTTCCACATCACACCCAGTGGACAGAGATTTCCAATCTATGGTATGATAAACACAGTGAATTGAAAGTAGAAAGGAAGAATTTTTCATGGTCTTACGAACTAGAAAACAAGCATCCGAAAGTCGGATCAAACGGACCAGTAAACATATTCAAACATATGCACAAGTGAAAACACAATATCCAACACTGGCAAAAGCAGCAGCGGTCATGCCCGCACCTCCTGCTGATATCATTGGCCGTGATATTGGGGAACTTCGCAGAGGACTTCGAAATCCCGAGAAAGCCAATGTGGTGCTTCTGGCAGAACCCGGAACCGGAAAAACGGCGTATGTGCAAGGGTTTGCCTACGATAAAGATAGTGTGGATTATTATCTGGTGCTGGATGTGAATCCGGAGCATTTGATTGAAAAAGAATCCGATCGGGATAATGCCCTGTTGACTGGCTTTCATGCCTTATTAAACGAGGCCAGTCGATATTCCAAAGAACAAAATGTGATTGTGGTCTTGTTTATCGATGAATTCCATAAAATGGCGGATATCTCCCCGAGTTTGATGGAATCCTTGAAACCGAAATTAGAGAAATCTGCTTTGAATGGCTTTCGTTTGGTGGCGGCAACAACCTTTCAGGAGTATAACGATAATATTGCAGGGAATCGAGCCTTGGATCAGCGTTTTCTGCAGATCAAATTATCAGAACTTCCAAAACATGCGGTTCTCTCCATTTTAGAAAACCGAGCCAAACAACATGGCGTCTTGGACTTATTGGAAGACGGGATTTTGGAAGAAATCTACATAGAAAGCAAACGAATCTTGTTATCCAATGCACAGCCTCGTGCCAGCATCGATCTGTTAAATTCCATGATTGGCGATACCATCAAAAAGGAATATATGGAACACGGGGTCTTAAAAAAAGAATTCTATACTTCAGAGGATTTGGGATTACCTTCGGAAAAGGTGTTGTGTCGCTCCTTACTGAAACGAATCATTCAGCGGACACATGGGATTGATATTGATAATGATGTCAATGTGACCGAGGTTATCCGGGCTTTGAAGACGCGGCTTTACAATCAGGACAATGCCATTCAAATTGTGGTTCATCTTTTAGAGATGGCTGCACAAGGGTTTGGAGAATTGGATCGTCCAAAAATGTCCTTTATCAGCACAGGATCCACTGGGGTTGGAAAGTCAGTAACGGATGATGAACTGATTCCGGCACCTGTAGAAGCCGGTTATATCCGTAATGGAGATCTGAAGGTGGGTGATTTTGTTTATAACCGGTATGGAAAACCTGTTCGGATTTCGGGTGTATATCCACAAGGACTTCGGACGGTGTATCGGGTGACCTTAACAGATGGACGGCAGATAGACTGTGCCAGAGACCATTTATGGACGTATCGAAGTCGTCAAGGAAATGGGGCAAAGTTCTGGAAAACGGTAACAACGGAAGAATTGATGCTGAAAAAACTTGTAAAACCGAAACCCGGAGGACGGATTGCTTATGATTATGTGTTACCGCAGAATGAAGCGATAGAACGAGAACCGAGACGTTATCAAGTAGACCCTTATGTGTTAGGGGCAGCGCTTGGAAATGGAAGTTTTTGCAGGACCAGTTTTGCTTTTAGTTCTGCAGATGACGAGACAGTTCATGTATTAGAAACTTTGTTAGGTTTGCAGGCAAAAAAAGAGAAAAAGAATTATAATTGGGTATTTATCACCGGGACACGGGGGACGTATGATACGTTGTTACAAACGAAAGACCTGCTCAAAGAAGTACCGGAACTGATTGGAACAAAATCCGGAGACAAATTCATTCCGGACTGTTATAAGTTTGGTTCCATTGAACAGCGATGGGCATTGATTCAAGGATTGTTTGATACAGATGGAACGATTGGGAATGATTCCCGTGCCAATGTGTCTTTCAGCACCACCTCGAAACGACTGGCGGATGATGTGCAGGAAGTGTTATGGTCCTTGGGAATCATGTCTTCCATCCATTCCTACAGCAATAAACGAGATTGGAATGAATCGGAAACGTTTGAATATGACTTGCATGTGAAAGTGGAAAACAAAGACAAACCGAAATTTTTCCGTCTGCCTCGGAAAAAGAAATGGGCAGAAGAGTCAATAACGATAACGAAACAGCGGACCAAACCGTTTGATACGGTGGCTATTAAGTCCATCGAAAAACTGAACAGGAAAGAACCAATGACTTGTATCATGGTGGAAGATGAGGAACATTTGTATCTGGCTGGAAAAGGTCATATTGTGACTCATAACACAGAGCTGGCCAAAATCATCTCGGAAACCATGCGACTGCCGTTGAAACGATTTGATATGTCAAGGTATTCCTCGCCAGAAGATGCCGGAGCATTTGCCGATGATCTGTTTCACGCGGTCTGGGCAACGCCGAATGCCTATCTCCTCATCGATGAGGTGGAAAAATCCAGCAAACCGGCGATGAATATCTTACTACAGGTGTTGGATGATGCCAGACTGACGGATTCGGTGAATTCGGATCGGGTGGCCAGTTTCAGTGGGGCGATCATCAACTTGACTACAAACTTGGCCAGTGAAATTTATCAGAGTATGGGACGTCATCAAAGTGCGGATACCGAAGCCGATGTGGAGCTGGTCTATAAAGCCTTAAAAGATTCCCCGGTGTTCGAGTCTGCGGTACTTGGTCGATTGGATGCGGTCGTGCCGTTTCATCCACTTCCAGTGGAAGCAATGGAAAAGATTGCACAGCGAACCTTATCCAATGTGATCGATGTGGCACAAACGGACAAGCGGCGGATTATTGTTTCGGATGAAATCATTCCCTATATTGTCAAAGACCGAACCAGTAATGACACAGAACGAGGCGGTGCCCGTGATGCGAAACGTAATGTGAAAAACATTGTGGTGCAGGAACTGGCTCATTATCTGACCTATGCAAAAGAGGAAGTTCCGGTGATGATTTATCTGAAAGGAAAGCCCCGTTTTAAGTATGCGGATATTGCAGATCCCATGAATGCTCAGGTGGCAATCAAGGAATGTTATCCGATTGCAGCGATGGACCTATTGTTACAAAAGCTGTCCAAACAGTTGGGGAAACCATTACAAAATAAAGGGTTGTATCTGCCAAAGGATGGGGATATGAAACGGTATGCACAACGGATTGCAACCTTGTCTCGAGAGGGTTATTATAAATTCAAAAGCCGAATCGATGGCGAAATGGTCATCATTGATGGCGTATAGGTAACAATAACAGGTATTTTACAGAAGAGGCGCGAAAAGCCAATTCCTTTAGGGGTTGGATGGATAGCACTATTAGATTAGGAAGTGAGGTGAATATTATGTCAAACTTTATTGTACAATTTCCTTTAAAAACTGAAAAATATCAAGAAGATATTTTAAATAAACGTTTTGAGATTGGAAGAAAAATATATAATTCTTTAGTCAATATAACTCAGAAACGTTATAAAGAAATGGTAAAAACAAAAAAATATCGTTCTATTATATCTTCTTTAACTGGTAGCAAGAAACCTGATAAAGAAATATGGAAACAGATAAATGAGATTCGTAAGCAATATGGTATATCAGAATATTCATTTCACAAAGATGTAAAGAAAATGCAAAAGCATTTTAAAGATAATATTGATTCTTTTACTGCACAAAAGATTGCAACAGGAGTATGGAAGTCTTATGATAAATTGTTTTATGTGAATGGAAATAATGTACACTATAAAAAGTTTGGTGACATAAATAGTCTTGAAGGTAAATCTAATAAAACAGGTATTCGTTTCAAAAATGATATGCTTATTTGGAACGGGTTAATAATACCAGTCGTGAGAGATTATGACAATTATTATGAATCTCAGTCACTTCAATGTGATACCTGCTATTGTAGAATTGTGAGAAAGTATGTACGAAATAAATATAAATACTATGTTCATATAGTATTCAAAGGAAATCCATCTGTTAAAGTTGATACGAAAACAGGAGAAATCAAACATACTATAAGACAAGGAGATGTTGGTTTAGATATTGGCACCTCTACTATTGCTGTTTCAAGTGAAACAGATGTAAAGATTTTTGAACTTGCAGATAGAGTACAAAATATTGAAAAACAGAAACAAAAACTATTAAGAAAAATGGACAGGTCAAGACGTGCTACCAATCCAGAAAATTATAATGAAGATGGAACAATTAAGAAGCAAGGTAATAAAAAAGTTATATGGAATAAATCAAATCACTATATCAAATATCAAAATGAATTAAAAGAATTATATAGGAAACAAGCAGATATAAGAAAATATCAACATGAATGTTTGGCAAACTATATTGTGTCTCTTGGCAATAAGATATATGTTGAAAAGATGAATTTCTCAGGACTTCAAAAACGAGCAAAGAAGACAGAGAAGAATGACAAAGGTAAATTCAAACGAAAGAAACGATTTGGTAAGTCATTAGCAAATAAAGCACCATCTATGTTATTGTCTATCATAGACAGAAAGTTAAAATATTTTGGCGAAGAACTTATAGAAATAAATACTTTCGAAGCAAAAGCAAGCCAGTTTAATCATTTTGATGGAACCTATACTAAGAAATCTCTATCACAAAGATGGAATGATTTCAATGCGATAAAAGTACAAAGAGATATGTATAGTGCTTTTCTGATAATGAATACAAGTGATGATTTAAAAGGTTTTGATATTAAAAAATGTAATGATAAATTTGAGAACTTTTATCGACTTCATAATTTAGAAGTTGAAAGATTAAAAGGTCATAATAATTTAAGTAGTATCGCAATTTAAAAAAATAAAATAACAAATAGGTTTTGACACGAGCCTTATGCTATCGTGAATGGATACAGAGGTGTCCTTGGTAGTGAAAGTCTTATGGAAACAGATTAGTCTTATATGTTTTCGAGTATATTTGGAAGTCTATGTACATAAGAACCCAACATGCTTTAGCCGTTGGAGTGTCAGAAAGGCGGTGAGAAGGAAATGTCCCACTTGGATGAATATATCAAAGATGCGGAACAAAATAATCTGGGAAACGATCTGAAAAAGGAAATCCAAAAAAAAGCGAAAAAACAGGTCAAAAAACCAATCAAAAAAGTAATGAATCGGCTGAAAAAGCGAATCATGGATGCTCTTGGCATTACGAAGTTAAAAAAGATGGCCAAACAAGGGGCAAAGAAGGTCTTAAAAGCTGGCATGCGAGCAGCCGGAGCGGCTCTGAAAAGTTTTGTAACCTTTCTGGTGAGCAATCCCGTCGGCTGGGTCGTGGGAATCGTGTTGATTGCCGGTGGTGTGGCCTTGGCAGCGAATCTTAGTGAAGAGGATGGAAAAGAGATTGCCGCTTTATTGGGTGATTCTCCACAAGAGGAGGGAACGGTCGGTGGATTGTCAAAAGAAGAAATTGCAGTGTTAATGAGTGATTGTCCGGAATTGGTGAAAAAGGAATCGGGTGCGGTGGATGAAGATGCGATGATGTTGAAAAATGCACAGTCCATTTTTTCGGTGTTTAAAAGCTATGGCTTATCCGATGAATGTATTTCCGGTATTTTAGGCAATATGTCAGTAGAAGGTGGAATTGATCCCACGGCGATGGAAGCGATTTACGATGAACCGCAGCAGATGGGTCCAAAGAAAACCGAAGCCAATGCGGATCTGGATGCCCATACACAAAATGTGGTGTTTCCTGCGTATGCAAGTGCTGGGGTTAGCATCAATAAAGATGCCTATCGTGCCGATGACGGCAAATATTACTGTGGCTTGGGTTTGGTACAATGGACAGGCCCGGGAGCCTATCAAATGATTTCCGTTGGAAAAAGTACCGGTGCACAGTGGTATCAAATGGAATATCAGTTGGCGTATATGTTGAGTGATGCACATTATCGTCCGGGCTTTTTTGCAGATTGGAAGAAGAATCCAAGCAGTTCCCCTTCAGATGCCGCATTGTTTTTCGCTGCTAAATATGAAGGAAATACGATTATGGCACAGGATGAACGGTGTGCGGCTGCACAGGACTGGTATGAAAAGATGGCCAGTTGGGAAGTGAATGATGCGTACTATCAATCCGTATTGGCATTGAGTAACAGTATGGGTGGCGTGGCTTCGGATGATGATATTGGCAATCGAGCAGACAATTGTGGCACCAATGATGCATATAATAATTCCAGCATGGCTTCGGCTGCTGTTTCCTATGCATATGCAACACAAGAACAGGGAAATGGAAATAATGGAACCAGTCTGTATCAGACCGTGCATGATAATATTTTTCCGGGAGATCCTCATTATATGTCCTGTGACCGAAGTGTTGCCTGTGCGGTTCGCTGGAGTGGATCCGATGATGAGTTCCCAGCCGGTCCAACCGGAACCCAGTTGAGTTATCTGATGTCGTCTCCGAAATGGAAGAATTTGGGCGATAGTGCCAGTGTTACGATGGATCAGTTACAGCCGGGAGATATTTTCTGTCTGGATGGTCATATTTTTATGTACACCGGAAAGGAATTGATTCAACAGATCCATGGTTCTGCGGCGGCTGAATCATCAGACTCTGTCAGTGGTTCCTTTGAGGAACGATCTCCGGGTTGTGGAAATGATGCGACGGATATCATTGTAAATAGAAATGGACAGGATTGGATCGGTCGAGGCACCTATCAGATTTTCCGCTGTGTCCAACCCGATCAATCCGATACGTATAAAAATGCAGGAAGTTCTTCTGCAATAACTCCGTAAGAATCAGTGTGGAATCATCCAATACGGATGATTCCCAAATAGAAAGGAAAGAGTGCAATGAAAAATCAAAAACGATGGGCAGTTCTGCTGCTGAGTCTCTCCCTTGGATGTGGAGCCTTGTTTTTTGGGATGAATGGAAAACTGTCTCATTTACGAGAATTGGAGCAGCAAAACAATGGAACGATTTCCGAATTAGAGTCTGCCATCAAAGAACAAAAACAATTGGCCAATAAGACACCCGATGTAACCTTATCAGACGAGGAACAAAAGACCGTCCTGTCTGCGGCAACGGAATTGGGAAAGAATGTGGCATCTTATCAGAATGCGTATGCATCACTGAATCCAACGAAAGATGCGGATGCCTTTCAGGCCAATGTAGAGGCCATGAGTGCGTGTCTGGGATCTGAGGATCAAAAGGCTCGTGTACCTTGGTATGCAACCGGAGGGATTGCAGGTACATGGGAATTTGTCTCTGATGCAGAGTTTCAAAAGGATCAGGCTCATGTACTGTGGCTGTGCCGTAGTCAGTCTGGGGAACTGTTAGCCTATGCGACTGCCGTGTATCAGGAAGCCGAGAACTGCTTTACAGATGTGTCGTATCAATTGTCGATGCTTGCCAATCGAAATATGGAATCTTCCGGAACAGGTGAAACGAAGAGCATTACCTTAGAAGGTCTTGGGGATACCATTGATAAGATTAAGGATGCGGATGTTGGTGAGGTACGGGAACAGACCGATGAAGAACTCAATGAAGTCAAAGATGCACAAGAGGCGCTTCGAAAATCGATGACCGAAGGAAAGGGGGAGTAATTCATGAAATTAGAACCAAAAAAATCGGAACCAACAGAAAACCAGATCGTATCAACGGCATCTACGTCAAAGGAGCCGGATGAGAATGTGTTGAAGAAAATTCAAATTCTCTGTGGTGTGTTGGTCGTAGCCTTGATCCTATTTGGGGTATGGTTTGCAAAAACATGGAATACCAAACAGACAACGCTTGCGGATCAAAAAGCAAAGATTGCATCCTTGCAGGATACCTTGACTGAGTATCAGGAGACCAATAAAAAACAGGAAGCCGAAGATGCAGAAGCAGCCAAAGGAGATCGAACCCTTCGAGATAATGCGTTGGCCAGTGAATTTATGGAGAAGCTGTTGTCCTATTCTTCTTATGAGGACTATATGGAGATTCGAAACTGGTTGAAAGACACCCATCATGTGGCAGAGACGGATCGTCTGTTGACATCCTTTTTTCCGGAACTGCCAAAGGAAACCGTAGAAGCAACGAACATGACCTTTGAAGGGGCTACCAGCTATACAATCAAAACAGATGGTTACAAGCGTTCCTACTTTGCATTGTGCCGGGTATCCAATCGCATCGATGGCAATTCTGGCAGCGGGCATGTGGGTCTGTTCTATACCATTGATGAAGACGGAACCTTTCAGAATCTTGCTGCCTATACACTGGTACGATAGAAAGGATGATACGTATGAGTCGAAAGTACAAAAGACGACGACGTCGGCAGAAACGAAGTCGACCGGTGACGGTCAAGCAAGTGAGCAAGCCGTATCTGAATCCTTCCATGCAATTGACCCTTTGGAGTGCCGGGGATTTCGTCCGGGTAGCAGTAGGTGACCGGGTGACACAAATGCCCGGTAACTGGAAGCGGCACTACCTTCTGGTGTCTGCATCGGATCTTCGGTGTTGGGGTCTGGGCAGTGGGGAACCAATCTGTGACGAGGACAAGCGTTTGTTGATGCAGATGATGGAACAACGGTCGGCCCAAAGTCCGTGGATGCAGATTCGCTTTGTAACGGAACAGGAAAGGAAGGTGCAAAAACCAATATGGAAACAAAAAAGGAATCGATTTTTCCCTTGGCGGGATGTATCGCTGTGTTATTCGTGCTGACCATTTTCATTGGAGGTATCATGGTGGCAATTTTGCCGATGGATTTGACAGTTTGTACGGTAACGGGGGAATCCATGTCCCCCACTTTGACCAATGGTTCGGTGGTGTTGCTGGATAGCAATCAACCGTTGGAGCATTTTGACCTTGCGGTGTTCGCAGAAGGTGATCAGTATTTTATCAAACGTGTGGTGGGATTACCGGGTGACCGGGTAACCGTGATGGATGGACACTTATTTATCAACGATGACATGTATGAGGAACCATATGTGGCAGCAGAAAATAAGGTGAAATTTGCAGAAGTTAATTTCACGACTACCGTACCAGAAGGTTGCTATTATGTGTTGGGTGATAATCGAGACGGTAGTTTTGATAGCCGAGAAGCAGGTGTTGTGCCAGAAGAGGACTTTATCGGTGTTGCAATGTGGAAACTAAAAACAGGAAAATGAAAGGCCGGGTATCAGAGTTTCACCACGCTCTGTATGCGGTACGCAAATTTAGAAAGGAGAGGGTAACATGAAACTGACCCCAGAAAGTGTGTTGCACGAAGACACACCAGTCAAACAAAAAAAAGAGAAACGAGTAAAAAAGGAACGAAAATTTGGTCGAAAGAAACAGGAGGTACATACTGAGGACGTAATGTCTGAGGACGCTGTGTTGGAAGAAGCCGTATCGGAAGAAGCAGCAGGGATGGAAGACGGACCGCCGGTCCCAGATGAGTCTGTTACGGAGACAGAGGCGTTCGATGAGGAAGTCCCAGTAAAGAAACCTATCAAAAAGGGTATGTTGATTGGGATTGTCGTAGCTGCTGTCGTAGGTATTGGTCTTTGTGCCGTAGGAGTACGAGGTATGATGTCGGTAAAGTCGATGAAAGGAGCGGACTATAAACCAGCCAAAACCGTGAATGAAGAGTATCAGAAGGTATTGGATGCCAACGAGGAGGGCTTTGACGAAGCCAACCAGAAACGATTGGAAGAAAAGGCACAGAACGAAGATGCAAACGTGGAAGAAACGACCGGACTGGAAACGGAACAGTCAAAAGACGAGGGGATTGCAGTGGATGCAGGAGCAGAGGAACGATCCAAAGACGAACAGATTGCAACCCTACAGGCAGAAATTGATTCCTTGAAACAGCAGGTCACAGATGCCCAAAATCAGGCCACAACATTGGAACAGGAATTGAATACAACAAAAGCACAGTTGTCTGCCAGTGAAGCCCGGAAAGATCAGTTGCAGTCTCAGTTGAATGAAGCGACTGCAAGTTCGGTAAAATAAGGGGGGCAGGTGCATATGAATCCATTGTTGACACAGATTAAAGAATTACCGCCTTCTGCCAAAGAGCCGTTGTTTCGACGGCTTTTGGTGGAAGAAAGTTTGTCTTATTTGCGGGAGAAGCAAGGTATCATCGGATTTGAATTGAATTTGGAAGTGGAACAGCAATTGTCTGGTTTTGCCTTGATCGGTATTCAGAAACATACCATTTATGCCTATCGTTCTGATTTACAGGAAGCTCCAAAACTAATCCTGTTTCCGTCCTTGGAAAAATTGTTTGACCAAGCCTTTGAACTGTTGGACTTACAGGTGACCAAACGAATTTATACAGATTCGAAATTTGTGGGCAGAAAGCTGGGAAGCGGTGAATTGTCCCGTTTGGTGAAAGATTTGACACCTCCTGTGAAGCAGGTGGATATCCCGGAATCCATAGCTGATGAAATGTCGAAGCAGATGCAATCTATTACCAATGGTGGAACGGTATTGCAAATGGGGGAAGAACGGGAGGAAGTACCGGTGAACGTTACGGAACAAGTACCGGTGGTTGAAGAACCTGCGATTGAAGAACCTTTATATGAAGAACCGATGGAAGACCACTTGAATGCCGGGTTCATGGAAGAGGAGGACCCATATGGTGGTTTCGAAGAAGGTGGGTATGACAGTTATGATGCCTATGATAGTTATGACAATTATGACAGTTATGATACCTATGAGGACACGGCTGCCTATGAGGAGGCACCGGAGCCTTCGCCGATGGAACCTGTAGAAGATGAACGGTCTACAATCTTAAAGTCTCAAGCCTTCGATAGCCTTGGGGCTGTCAGTGATTTTGTCCATTTAAAACTTGGGGTTTCCAAACCACTTGCGACTACTGTGGTGAATCGGGCATTGCAAAGTAATGTAAGTCCGGAGTTTCGAATTGATCTGGCAAAGAAGCTGTTTTGTAAACTCTTCGATGAACATAAAGTATAATTTGATCAGGACTACAAACCATCCGAGTGTTTCTCAGATGGTTCGTTTGATGTGAAGTTTTAAGTGGAGATATCGAAAAAAAAATGAACGTTTGGATTACGAAATACGCATTGACGAAAGGAATTTTAGAATAACATACAAGACTTTGGATAGGACAGAAAGGAGCGGTAGTAAATGGGGAAAATACCAAAACGAACACAATCGGTGGTTGTCAAAACACAATTTAATATCAATGGAAGCAGGGGAAAACAGGTGGGACAGTTTATTTCCGATTATGTAGCAAGAGATGCGGCCACAGATCCATGTACGGCTTATCTTCCGCCCGTCGATCGTCCCATGGAACAAGGAGATGGTGTTGCTTTTACCATCCACAGCACTGCAATCAGCCGACAGGAAACTTTGGATTTGGCAGCCGAAGTGCAAACCCTGTTTGAAGAAGGGAATCGAGCCATCGAACAGTTGGTCATCTCCTTCGCGCCCGACTATTTGATTGAACAAGGGATTGTTCCAGATGGAATGTCGTTTTTGGATCGAGGTTCCTATCGGTACAATTATGATGATGTGCGGCTGCGGCATGCCGTGCAGGCTGGGATTTCGGCGATGTTGGAGAATGATGGTTATTATAATGGCAATATGGTGGCAGCGATCCAGTCGGACACCTTGCATTTGCATGTACATGCGGTTGTTTATGAACGAGGAACGGTTTTCTTACGAAAGCATGGAAAGGAAGAACGGGGAATGTTAAAGGAAAGCTCGTTAAACCGCTTGACCTATCATCTGAATCGCTATTTAGAGAGTACCAAAGATTTGTCGGTAGTTCCCACCCAACGATTCTTAACACCAAAGCTGCTGTCGGACGACGTATCGACGGAATTCGTACCTACCGAACAGGATACAGCCTTTGTGGATAAGTATCTGCGATTGCTGGAAGAACAGGAACGAGAACAAGCACTTCGAGGCGAAGTTTCTGATGAAGACTTGGAGCAATTGTTAGAAGATGTGGAAGGAATACCCAATACACCGATTAGGGAATAATTGTTAGATTTGGAATAATTGTCAAATTTGGTCTTTACAAGTTTGGAACAATATGGTATAGTTAATGTATTGAATGGCAATAGGGATGTGCCGTAGACGGTATTACATTCGGTCTTGTTTCATTCATGACAGTGACCGGTCGAAATCGGTCTTTCAGGTATTACTCCGGGGAGTATTGACATAAGGGAAGTCTGGAAATTCCCCATCGTTGATGGAGTATTTCGGACACGTTCATCGACAAAAGGATGAACGGAAACATTCGTTTTTGTGTGCACGCAAAAACAGCAGTTATGTGGGAACATTGCATCCGTGACCGTCTGCCCAAAGGCAGCAAGTGAAGAACCAGAGGATGGTTTAAGGAGTTTGTTCCTACAACTCAAAACAGAACGTACGGCAGTGACCTTCGGGCCTGCCGTCTTTTTTTATCCGAGAAGCAATGACCATGTGTGATTGTTTTTTTTTCATAAATTAAATCCTTTCGTTTGCCATAGGCGGAAACCCACTACCTTCAGGTGGTGGGAGGAGCCTTGTGAATCTTTAGCCATTAACCCTGACTCTCAATATACTTTTGTATAGTCGCTGACGATACTTCTCCAATACTGCAAGCAAAGTATCCGTCTGACCAAAATATCCTTTTCTTCCAATACTGTTTAGACAGAAACGAACCATACTTTTGCCATAGGTAATATGTTGTTTCTTGTTTTACAATCTTAACAATGTCGCAAACCCTATCCCTCGTATCATAACTTATTAAGAAATGCATGTGGTCTTTGTCTGTTTCCATAGCAATTATTTCGTAGCCACGAGTATTGGCTATATCAAAAATCTTTTGCTTAACATCGTCAGCAATAGAACCTTTTAGTAGTTGCTTACGATATTTAGTTACAAGAACTATATGTACTTTTAGGCTGTATTTTCGTCTGTTATGACGATTATAGTTATTGTCCATAGGTTACCTCTGATAATTATTGACTTTCACTATCTACTATTATATACTATATCTAGTGAAATATCAATGAAGGGAGTACATCTATGGAACAGATGACTATAACAGCAAAAGTTCAAATAGTCGCCACGGATACAGATAAAGTTTTGCTTGATGAAACTATGTCTGTTTATCGTGATGCCTGTAATTATGTTTCAGACTATGTATTCCAAACTCATGATTTAAAGCAGTTTTCACTTAATAAGGTTTTGTATTCTACTCTAAGAGAAAAATTTGGTCTTAAATCGCAAATGGCTCAGTCCGTTTTAAAAACGGTCATTGCAAGATATAGAACTATTCTCGAAAATCAAAATGAGTGGATACAACCAACCTTCAAGAAACCTCAGTATGATTTAGTTTGGAACAGAGATTATTCTTTAACGCAAAACTGTTTTTCTGTGAATACGCTTAATGGTCGTGTGAAACTGCCATATTTCGCTGAAGGTATGTCTAAATATTTTGACCACACAATCTATAAGTTTGGTACAGCTAAGCTCACAAACAAACATGGTAAATATTATCTTCACATACCAGTAACTTATGATGTCGAAGAAAGTAATATTTCTGACATTTGTAATGTCGTAGGCATTGACAGAGGTATTAACTTCGTTGTTGCAACCTATGACAGTAATCACAAGTCTGGATTTGTTAGTGGAAAAGCTATCAAGCAGAAACGTGCTAACTATTCCAAACTTCGCAAAAAACTCCAAATGCGACAAACTCCATCTTCAAGGCGAAGATTAAAAGCTATTGGTCATCGAGAAAACCGTTGGATGCAAGATGTTAACCATTGTGTATCAAAGGCACTCGTTGAGAACAACCCAAAGCATACACTCTTTGTATTAGAAGATTTGTCGGGTATTCGTAATGCTACAGAGCGTGTCAAAACCAAAGACCTTTATGTTTTTGTATCGTGGTCGTTCTATGATTTAGAACAGAAACTAATTTACAAGGCTAAGCAGAATCAGTCTTCTGTAATTAAGGTAGACCCTCATTATACAAGCCAGTGTTGTCCTATTTGTGGACATACTGAAAAGGCCAACCGTAACAAGAAGATACATTTGTTTACTTGTAAAAACTGTGGCTATAAGTCCAATGATGACCGTATAGGAGCTATGAATCTGTATCGTATGGGAATAAATTATCTTGTTGATAGCCAAGTACCTAATACAGTTGTAACAGAGTAAACTTTGTTACAAAGGGTGTTGTCAACCACCCTATGATGTAACGCCACTTTAGATAGCAATATCTATTGGGGTTAAAGGTCGGAGACGTAAGTCGTTAGTACGACTGGGCAGTTACAAGCCCATGACCTTTAGGTCGTGGGTAGTTGACGTTTAGGTGTCTGTCTACACCATCTTGTTTTTTTTTGTGATCTCGGTATAATAAATAGTAGTGGACAACCTGTTTGTGAGAACAGTGAATTTGTCCAAATACCTATCATGAGGAAAAGAGGTGAACCACATTGGAAGAGATTTTTAAACAGTATTCCACTCCAATTATCATTGTATTGGTTGTCATTGCCCTGATTGCCATCTTTGCGCTGTTACTTATCGCGAATGATAATGGGGCTGTTATGTCACAGTTTAAAGACTTATTGACGTCCTTCTTTGAGAAGGCAAATGGAGCTTTATCGGGCTGGACACCACCAACGCCAAACTAAAGGCCGACGATCAAGAATGAAGAAAGAAGACAGAAGCGGAAGCGAAAGTTTCTGTTTCTGTCTTCTTTCTGTTTCCTTCCATTTACTACATACATTAGAAAGGAATTAGTAGGATGACTCAGAAAAACGGAATCGGACAAAAGGATGATCTTTTGTCGTTAGACCCAAAATATTTTGGACCATTTTGGGACTATATTCAAAATGATGAGATTACGGATGTGGATTTCAATGGAACCGATCTTTGGATTACCGATTCACAAAACAGACGAACAAAAATTGAAAATCATGGGATTACGACGGACTTTATTGAAGCCTTTTCACAACGTGTATCCAATCAGGTTAGTAAGGAATTCAATCGAAATGAAAACTTATTGGAGGCCGAGACGAAAACCTTGCGTATTTCTATTTTGCATGAAAGCGCTGCAGTTTCGGGACGGAGTGTCTGCTTACGAAAATCGTTACCAAAAGTACGAATGACGGCGAAAAGTATTGTGGAATCCTCTTATATGCCTCGTCCAATTTTGAATCTGTTGACCAATTGTATTATGTCAAAAATGAATATGGTTGTCGGCGGGGAACCGGGAGCCGGAAAAACGGAGTCTGCAAAATTCTTCACCCAGTTCATTCCGGATGACCAACGTGTCATTACCATTGAAGACTCGCCGGAATGGCATTATCATACGATCAATCCAACCCACGATTGTGTGGAGATGCGCGTAAATCCACAGTTTTCCTATGCAAAAGCAATCAAGACTTGTTTGCGGCAGAACCCAAAATGGATCATGTTATCCGAAGCCCGTTCCGTGGAAGCAAAATATTTGATTGAAGCATGGTCAACGGGTGTCAATGGTGTGACCACCATTCATACCGATGATATTCGAAAAATTGCGTCTCGTCTGTTGAATATGATGGGTACTCGAGAAGATGCAGACCGATTGGAAAACGATATTTATGACTTCGTCAATGTGGTGTTCTTGGTTCGAAGGAAGGCAATGCCAGATGGAACGGCACGACGTTATATTGATCAAATGGGCTTTTTCTATCGAGATGAACATCGACAGAACAAAGTGACGATGCTGGTGAAAAATGGGGAGATGATCTCGGATTGGCTGCCACCGGATATTGCGTTTAAATTGTCATGGATGGGGATTGAAAAACCATTCGAATGTGAGGTCATGGATTCGTTAATCGGAGATGTGTTCTTCTATACCCCAATGACGACAGAAGCAGTGTCGTTAAAGCCAGAACCTTCCGCTTTGGAATCGACCGCTACTGTAGTAGAGAAAGCGATGCCCGTGATCCCAAAAGCAGAAGTAAAACAGCCGTCGAAACCAAAACCTGTAAGACCACAGGCTGAGATGGCGCAGACATCGAAACCAAAAACCGTCAGACCGCAGAAACGAAAACCATTGCCACTTGGTACCTTAAAATTTGCTGAAAGGAAGGGGGATCATTCATGAAACTAATGACATCGGGTGCACCGAGGACTTCCTCGGGTGTATCCTCACCGTCTTCTACCGTAAAAGGTAAGAAGCAGACAGTGACTCAGAAACAATCAGTGACTAAGAAAAAACCAGCAACTAAGAAAGTAACGATTAAGAAACCAGCAACTCAGAAACCAGCGAAACAGAAGCAATCAAAACAAAAAAAGGTGAAAGAGAAACGAAGTTTTCTGTATTATGCAATGCCTTGGAACTTGAAAAAAGAAATTGGAACCTTGGGATATTCCTTTGGAAATGCACAGATTTTGATGGTCTATGGGATGATTGTGGGTATTATGATTTTGCTTGGCTATTTGTTCCGATTACCTGTGGTCTGGCAGATTCCCATCCTGTTAGCGGGAGTCTTGTTTGCACCAACGGTCGTTCGAAATATTTATAAGAATAAATATGAAGGGCAGCGATTTTCAGATGTCAATGTGTATATTGAGCAAATGCTGTATGCATTTGAAAATTCGCATAAAATTTTAACCGCATTATCGGATGTACGGGAACTCTTCCCAAAAGGAGCCATGCAGAATATCATCCAAGAGGCGATTACGCTGATCTCCACCTCTTCCATTACAGAAGAGACGGCGAATGTGGAAGAGCAGGCACTTTTGTTGATTGAGACTCGTTATCCCAATCAGCAGGTAAAAAGTCTGCATCGATTCCTGTTAAAAGTAGAACAGATTGGTGGTGACTTTTCCTCATCTACAAAACTGTTACTGGAAAATCGAGTCATGTGGGAAAATCGAATGCATAAGCTGCAGGATAAGCGGAAGAAAAAGAAACAGGAAATTTTGGGAAGCTGTGCGTGTTCCACCCTGCTTTGTATGGCCATGTTGTATATCTTACCTTCTGATGTCGATATTTCATCGATGTTTGCGGTTCGACTTGTCAATGTGTTCTGCGTGGTTAGTATGGTAGCCATTTATCTGAAAGGCGATACCAAACTGTGTTCAAACCTGATTGCACCAAAGAAGGAACGAGCCGAAGAGGTGGTGACCAGAGATTACTATCGTTTTTTAAAATATGATCCGCGAAAAGAGTTCAAAACCTCATTGATTTTTACGATAGCACCGGTACTTGTGGTTTTGATTTCCTGGTTTGGTTTCCATAATAAATGGGTTGCATTAGTTGGATTGATCTTGATTCCGCTGATGATGACACAGCATATGTGGGGACATGCCTTATTGCATCGGCGTTTGAAACGGGAAATTACAATCGCATTCTCTCAGTGGATGATGGAGTTGGCCTTACTGCTGCAGACGGAAAATGTACAAGTGGCAATTTTCCAAACGGTAGATACGGCATTGCCCGTTTTGAAACCAGAATTACAAAAATTGCGAGAAGCCTTACTGGAACGCCCCCATGACAGGGAACCATTTCTTAACTTTTTTGCTGCCTTTGGATTGCCGGAGATTACTACTTCCATGCAGACCTTGTATTCCTTATCCATTGGAAGCGGCGGCGACGCACAGACACAGATTGCGAATATTGTCCGTCGAAACAATATCATTTTAGACCGTGCGGAAGATATGGCCAATGATGATTCCATGGCTGGTCTTTATACCTTATTTCTCTTACCGGTATTGGTTGGTAGTGTGGTCTTGATGACGGATATGACCTGCTTTTTATTAGCGTTTATGTCAAATATGGGGGTGTAAGCCGTGAAAACAATCATACAAACCTATTTGGGCACCTTTTTTCTGTTTTTGCTGATTGGCTGTTCGGTCACAAGTTTGACCGCAGCCATGAATGCCCGGGTGGCTGACCTGCACAAAACACAATATATTCGGGAAATGGAAGACAGTGATTTTGCAGAACATACGCTTCGCAAGGTCTTTGAGGATGCCGAGAAACATGGGTATCAAGTGGTCTTGCAATTGTATCAGGAAACCAATGGTCTCACCGGTGAATCCTTTGTGTCAGACCGCATTCACAAAGCAGAAGAATTACCCAGTCCCAAGGGAAAGACCTATATGGTTCGCATGGAATTGACATTTCCGTATTCCTTTCCATTCCTGAATACGGTCATTGACCATACCTTACTGGGTTATGCCAAGTAGAAAGGGGTGATGGATGGATGAAAGAAATATTTGAAGCAATGTTGGGAGTCTTTTTTGTAGCGGTGATGATGATTGGTAGTTCTTCGGTCATTTCAACTTCAATTGATGCTCAAAATGCAGATGCCACGATGCAGGCGTATGTGACTGAAGTAGAGCATAGTAATTTTTCAGATCAGGTTTTGGAAGCAATTTTTGAACAGGCGGATGCGGATGGCTATCGAAATGTGAAAATGGAATTGTATGAACGGGATGCCGATGGGAATCCGATCCTCTACTATGGACAGCCGTATCGGGTCGTGAACAGTCCGTCTGCGGTGGGTGACACGCATGCGGTCTATATGGCAAAGCTGTCCATGGATTATGAGTATGCCTTAGACTTTTTAGACCAAAAAACGAATCATACCTTAACGGCATATGCACGATAAGAAAGGAGTGTTTTTGTTATGGAAACGTTAATGGATGAACTGGGAATGGCGGTAATTTATCTGCTGATTGGTGCCGGATATGTGGGTGTTCTTGGCCTTTTTATGGCAGCTATGACTTATTTTGTTGGATAGGAGGGATTTTATATGGAAGAGATTTTAGAAATTGGCGGACAGGGACTGCTGGCAGCATTGGCTGCGGTTGCACTCATTGGTATTACAACGTTTTTATTATTTAATACCAACGGGAATGATGGCATTATCACGTTGGGCGAATACATGTTTCAGACCTTGGATAGCTTGTTGCCATAGGAAAGGATGACAAATCATGCAAGAGATTGTAAAGCAATATGGGGGTGCGATTTTGGTGAGTTTTTGTGGCTTCTTTCTCTTGGTCATGCTCTTTTTTGCATGGCCCAGTGAGGATGGTACGTTTTTAGGAACGGTTGGTGATCAGGTCGAGAAACCCTTTGACCGGCGTGTGGTAGACTGGGGTACGCAAGCCAATGGAAGTGCACTGAATGAGCATGCAAAACGAAACAAACCAACGGTAAAAACAAAGAAACATGCGGTCGAAAAACAGTTCATTTCGGTGACCGATTTGTTCCTGTTGACGGATCATGATGGACGTACATGGATATCCAATGAAAAGGTATGGAAGGATGCGGCTGGCAATGCAAAAACCGGGGTGGTGGAGATTTCGTCGATTAAAACGTCTGGCGGTGTAGAAGTGAAAGATACCGTTTGGGATCGAGATGCCCAGATGCTGCGATTTCCGGAAGCGGATACCTATCTCGTAACAATGCGTGTGATGGATTTTGATAATGTGGAAGCTACGTATAAGATTTCGGTCGCCGTGGATATGGAATCTCCACACTCATAAGAAAGGGGCTATGAAACAATGAAAACAACGGCATTTGGCGTATCCGGACTGGCGATCGTCATTATGACCATCTTTGCGGTACTCCAGATGGTTTCCGGTCATACGCGTTCTGTAAATTTGCAGGACAATTTGCAGCAGGCCTTGGAGTCATCCTTGGAAACAAGTTTGGAAGGGGATTATCCCATTCGAACGGATGATGAACTGGTCGCAGATGTTCTGGAGGGACTGGCACTTCGTTTGGATGATAACTGTGAATTGGATGTAACGGTCAATGCTATCGATCGAACCAGAGGCTTGTTATCCGTAAAAGTGACCGCTCATTATATGACAAGACATCAGGATACCAATGGGGATGGAACCATTGATGAACGAGATTCCTTTGTTGATATCAATCGGGATGGGAAATTGGATGCAAAAGATCATGTATCGACCGTGACTGCGGAACGAACCGTCTTATTAGAAGAATATGATGTGGCGGCAATTGGAACACATACCATATCTTTTGAAATCATTGATTCACAGGGTGTGTCTGCCATGTATAAGAAATATATCTTAACCGAAGGTCATCAGATGCTGGTTCCAAAGAATCCAACCGTAAACTTTGACGGCTATTGGTATTTGGATGGACAGACTCGTATGACAAGGGAACAGATCAAACAACTTCCGGTTGATCAAAATTATCGGTTTACCAATCGAAGAATACGATAAGGGGGAACCTACAGAGGGTCTTGTTTTTCGGAGGGAGTTCTGCTAAGATACAGAAGTAGGGGAAACTTGGTATTACAACGTGAGAAATCGGCGTTTCAGAGTGTCTTTGACATCACAATGTAGCATAAAAATAAAGAGCAGTTTTTTATTTTTTCCTCCCTCTTACAAGTTTCCCCGTCTCTCATTCCTTTTTTAATAATCAAAAAAATACGACAATCGTATGGATTGTCGTATTTTTTTATCTGCTCATGGTATCCTGATGTTTGGATGCATCTTGAGACCGTCCGTATTGGGTTCGATATTTCTCTCGAATCTGATTGGTCTGTACCAGTTTCTGCATTGCCTGTCGGTTCTTGTTGATCTCATCCGCATGGGGAATGGTTCCGATGTGTTTGAGTACGGAAAGAATCATCGCAATCCCCGCATTGGCACTTTCAATTCCCTGTAGAATTTGTTCATCCTGCTTGATGATGGTAGGCTGGCTTTTGAGTTCTGGTGTAAAGACAATGGCAAAGGCTTTGGCACAAAGCTGTAGATTGGATGGGTAAAAGGCATCGATTAAGGTGCTTTGTTCCCCATAGGATAACTGTAACAGCATCAGGGATAACATGGCCCATGAGCCGGTACATAACGGTTCCACATTGACATAGTGAATGGTATGGATTTCTCCTTCATGTAATAATTCTTTTCGTACCGGATGTTTTAAAGACCCGGCCATGCCACGAATGATGTATTCCGCAATCTTTTTTGGTCGTACTTTGCTATTTATGGTTGACAGTTCCGACAGATGGGGTGTGACAAAGGATGGCGTCACATCTCCCAATAAATCTTCTAAGTTTAAGGTTTCATTTTCATCCATATGTATTCCTCTCTTTCCTTGTTCTCGTATTTACTCCTCAAAACCAATGACTTTGTCTCGAATTTCGCCGACGGTCTGATTTAAGTGCATCATAGACAGGGTCAACTGATTGATACGGTCTAAGACCAGATCCGGTGCAGAATGTTGGCGGTCGAGTTGTTCAAAGAAATTTTTCAAAGCTGCGTCGACTACATCTCCTTGATTGAGACCCTCATGTTCGGCACAGTATCGTAACAGTCGTTCCTTGGTACTTGGCAATACCGTAACATTTAAGCGTGCTTGTTTACTCATGGGACACCCTCCTTCTCTGTTGCTATTATAGCATAGAAGGTTTCTGTCTCACCAGAGGGTCAAACCAGACAGGCTCTGGAAAAAAGAGTCCCCTTTTGTTATAATAAAAAAGACAGGATGTGCTGTCTTGGAATCAATCTTGTTAGAAATAAGAAAGGAGTGATGTGTGTGAAACGACGAAAACAAGGGCGGCGTCTCGGGGTAGCACTGTTAGCGGCTCTTTGTTTGAGTGGAACCGGAGCGATGACGGTTTCTGCTGCATCCTTACCCGATCATATTGTGAACGGGAATTTTTCCTATCCATCGAACCTGAATTGGTCACAGGGTGAGGGAATTTCGCACAAGGAAGCGGACTGGGTTTATGTGGTTAATGGGAAGCAATATACAGACCAGCATCCGGAAGGATGGTCCATTGCAGGTTTTAATCAAACGTCGTTTGGTTGGAAATCAGATCAACCGGCTACGGATAAATTTCCGGCAGGTGTTATTGAAATGCAGCGTAGTAAAGATGGACAAGTCTATGCGGAAATGGTCGCAGAAAATGCAAATTGTGCCATTTATCAGGATATCCAAGCGGATGGGGACTCCATTTTATACTGGTCTTTGAAGCATGCGCCACGAGGTGCTAGTTATGACGGTGGAGACACGATGTCGGTAAAAATTGGACCGCCGGGTCAAGAAAGCATTCAGATGGCGACGCGAACCAGTAACAATGGGAGTGGTGACCGAGTGGGTGAAACCATGACCGTTATCAAAACCACAAAGCCGAATAATACCACGTTTGCACCGTGGGAAACATATGAAGGCCGTTATATTGTTCCGGGCACTGGAAAAAAGACCATTCGATTTACGTTTCGAGCCGGTACGGCCGGATCTACGGGACGAAGTGGAAACTTATTGGATGATATCGTATTTACCAAAGCATACCCAATTGACTTTGATTCCAATGGTGGAACGGATATTGGGTTTAATCCAAAAGCAAATGATTACCGAGGCTATTTTCGTTCCGGACATTCCGTTTCCTTGTCTACTTTGACATCGGCCAAACCGACACGCGAGGGTTATACCTTTTTGGGTTGGACAACTTCGAAACGGTCTCCGGTTACATCCAAAGCGGCGTATGACCAAGTACGGAATTCGATCGTGACCAGTGTGACCACGAAAAATGCAAAAACAACGGTGTATGCATTATGGGCAAAGAACCCAACCATTAAGTTTGTCAGTGACGGTTCTACACTTTCAAAACAGGCCGTTGCATTTGGTGGAAGTGTTTCCACACCAACAACGCCAACGAAAACGGGTTATACCTTTACCGGATGGTCACCGGCGATTCAGAGTCAGTATTATTCGGATGCTACCATTACGGCAACATGGCGAGCCAATACCTATCGACTGACGTATGAAAAGAATGCAGAGTCTACGAATACAGGGAATTCCGATGTACTCTTGTCCAAAACGTCTCAAACGGCGAAGTATGATAGTCCATGGGGACCAATGGCAACAGCCAGCAAACCCGGATACACCTTTCAAGGCTGGTACACAGAGCGAAACGGTGGAACACAGGTTACCTCACAAACGATTTGTAAAGGGGACTTGACGGTCTATGCAAAGTGGAAACCGATTTCCTATACCATTATATTTAAACCGAATCCGGAAAACGGAGCAGGTACGGTTACAGGATCCATGCCTTCCATTACGGTCACCTATGATCAGGCCATCAATTTACCGGCAAATCAATATCAAAAGACAACCCGGGTGCCAGCCGAAGATGAAGGGGGAAGTGCTCTTACGAAAACATCTCTGTTTAAAGGATGGAGTACCATTGCAACGGCTCTTGAACCGAGTTTGAAGGATCAGGCAAAAATACTCAATCTGACCAGTAAAGATGGCGATATCATTACCTTATATGCAATTTGGGATGACCATCCTCAATTTATCGTAGAATCCTATCCGGATCGTTATTTTACGGTGGAAGAGGCACAGCGGGGAGATATCACCAAAGAGGAATTGCTTTCTACTGTAGTCGTAAAAGACCGGGAAAGCGGACAGCAACTGCAGACTGATGTGGTGGGATATGATCCGGAAGAGTTTCGGTCGGTGACCGATGATAGTGTCATCAGTACCCGTTATGAAGTGGTGGATACGGGTAATAATAAATCGTACTTAAACATCAATGTGTATATCTCACAGGAAGAACCGTTACCACCCGAACTGATTACCTATTTCCGGTCTATTGGAGAAGCCTATGCCGATGAACAGGTATCCGAAACCTATGGAGGTCTTGCACCAGACAGTGCATGGCGATCCGGAGACTATCAAGCGGTACTACAGGATGCCTTTGATGAATCTGCGGACTATTCCTTATCGTTGAATAAAGCGAAGTTAGCCCAGTTGCGGGAGTATGTCAAACAACATGGCCTTGGCAATAGTTTGTCGGATGATGCATTAGTAAGTCTTTGGCAGCAGTTATTTGGAAATTAAGAAAATGGACTTCCTTGTGAAGTCCATTTTTTTTGGCGGACAGGCAATACAAGTGAACGGACATTTATGCTAAAATAAGGAAAAGAACGTGAAAGGAGCAGGTTGGAATGAATCAAAGAAAACAAATGGTACTAGCAAAACGTGAGGAATTGGAACAATTACCAAAACGAGAATTGATTGATCGGATTTGTAATTATCCGGATCAACGGAGTTTGAATATGGATGCAGAAGGAAACTGGAGGAAACATCCTGTTGGCAATATGGCACATCGTATTCGGGATGGCCAGCATTATCAGATGACGGACAAGCAGTATTATAGTCTGATTCATCATTATTCGATGTTGACAATTCCGGAATTGCGAGTTGTTGGTGTGACACATCATACAGTAGATCCTATGCAGCTTGAGCGAGGAAAAGTGGAACTAGACGGAACAAAATTTACCTATGATATGCAGTTTCATCTTCGTCCGGAACCGGAGAATCCATATGATGCCAATGCCGTTGCGGTGTATGCGGCTACCACTTCGGGCGACGAAAAACAACTTGGATATGTGGCACGAAAGTTTCTGGAACAACATCCAATTACACAGGAAATGAACATAACGGGAACGATGATTGACTTTAGCAATGGACATTTTAACAATGTGTCCTATCGTTTCCCACTGGATATTGAACAATTAGAGGCCGACCGGCCACAGAAACAGGAGATTGCATCCGATCTGAAAACTGCAGATTGTTATGTTTATGAGAAGCCGATTGCATTATCGGAAGATTGTCGGATTACTGATCGGGCACAACTGCATCAATGGCTGCAAGAACAGGATCAACAGTCGGATACGTCTTCCTTCTTAACAACCATGGTGAAAAATGAACTGGACTTTTGGAATGTGGATGGCAAAGGGGATATTCAACAGGTGTCCTATCAGTTTCCAACCACACGGGAGGGTGTTGTTTCTATCACATCAAATACCCCGCTGTCTTCGGATGCTTTATCGGTGGTGGATTCCTATATTACGCATATTCAGGAAGGAGCAATGGCATCGGCATTGCAGGAATGTCCATATGTGCAGACTCCATTGTCTGCGGATGTGTTTGCACAGACCAATGGTCGTCTTCGAATGACTGCAGAACCATCAATGGAACGAGTGGAATCCGAACAATCGACGGTCGAACCGGTTACACAGACAACACAGGGATCCTATGATCAAATGACAATGGATGATTATCTGGCATCGATGCCGAAGGAAGCAGCCACACAGCCAATGCGTTATCAGACGTCCTTTTTCTTGACAACCGATGTCTTGGATGTGGCCGAAGCGCAGGCATATCTATCCGAAGATGATATGACGGAAATCCTGAAGGAACGTTATCCGGATTTGGAAGCCGATGTAACATCCATTCAGTGGGTTTTAACGGATTCAGATTGTGGCTATGTGGAACTGGAAACGAATCGTTCTTTGACCGATGCGGAATTGGCAAGGATTTCGGAGTGGGTATCCGGCCAGAATTCCGATGGTATTGGAGAAGGGTTTGAACAACAGCCTTTTGCATGGTATCCAGATGCCGATGATGAGTATGATGATACTTATGTAATGGCTTCCTTTGATCATTCATCAAATGACTATCTCTTTGAGCCAGTTTCTTCAGAAACAATGAGTCAGGATGCAGATTTAACGTTGACGGATGAGGACTTGGCAGGTTTAGCAAATTCGTCGTCTTTGATCCGGTAGAGGCAATTGCAAGGATGGACAAAAACGGGTATCATTTGGAATAGAAATACAAAAGAAAGGAGAAGAGGGTATGTATTTACAGGATACAGGGGGCGAAACAAAAGGTTCCGCCCCGTCAGATGCAAAGACAGCGGAGCAAACGGATGATTCTCTGCGAAGTTCTGATTATACACAGACGGAAACCAACGGTCCATTTTTGGCTGGTCAATCTGCGGTTCCGCCCGTGGCGACAGATCCCATTCCGAATTTCAGCATTGGTAACTGGCTGTTGGTTCACTTATTGCTGTCGATTCCGATTGTGAATCTTGTGATGCTGTTGATTTGGGCCATTGGAGAACCAAAACCGGGAAAAGAAGTGCTGACCAATTATTCCAGAGCCTCGTTGATTTGGATGGTAATCTCATTTGTGGTGGGATTGATTGTCTGGGTGTTATTCTTCACCGTAATTTTGGGTGTCCTTGGTTCTGTGGTGGACTCGGGTTATTACTATTATTAACATAAGAAAGGAACGAACGATATGGAATATGAAGCAACCTTGTATCAGGATGCCTCGATTGTAGGTATGATTGGTGGGATTTTGATTGTCTGGCTGTTGGTGGTACTGGCACTGGGAATCTTCAGTATGGTTTGTATGTGGAGGGTGTTTGCGAAAGCAGGTATTCCGGGTTGGAAAGCAATCATTCCCTTTTATAATGTCTATTGTCTTTGTAAACTGACATGGGGCATTGGATGGCTGTTTTTGATCATTTTTACACCACTGTTGTTTGATGTGTTCTCATGGGTGGTTATGGTTGGTTTTATGATCACGCATTGGAAATTGGCAAAACAATTTGGGAAAAGTGACGGTTTTGCGATTGGAACAGCCGTACTGCCTCTTGTCTTTTTAGCAATTTTAGCCTTTGGCAATGCAACGTATGAGGGTTAATCGTATCTTGTATCCAATGGGAAGCTGTGCTATAATAAAGGCGGTTCGGGCATGAGAACCTCCTTTCTATCTCACAGGGCAAGTGATGATACAGCACACGGAATGAAAAGGCAGACAACGATTATGGGTCTGCCTTTTTGTATGTCTTATTTTTCTGCTGAGAAAGGATGATGCATCATGCAAAGTCGGATGCGGCTTTTTCTGCTGATAGGTTCATTGCTTTTCTGTTTGACCGGCTGTCGTCATATCACAACAACCGATGTGATATGCACAACAGAACCGGAAGAACCAGAATATACGGTGAGTGCAATGTTGTCCGATACCATTGTACAGACACAGCATACCGTAAAACAAGCACAGAAGAAATATGCGGAACAAGCTGCGAAAAAGGAATAAGAAAGAAAACAACAAGAAGCAAAAAGACAAAAGGAATTACAAAAGCAACAGGAAGCAAAACGACAAAAAGAAGCCCAGCAAAAACAAGCCGCTAAGACCCCAACCATATCAAAATCGGTCTCTTTGTCTGGTCCGGCGATCAATGATGGTGTGGATGCATCATGGGTGGCGGCTGTCAATCAGGAATTGGCGAAAGCACCTGCAAATGTTCTGCAGGCATTTACGAACAGCGGGTGGTCCTTTCATGTGACACCGATGAATATTGATGCGGTCTATTTTGGCGGCCAGTATGGATCGGTTATTGGCGTGACTGTATATGAGGAGAATGCCATTTATCTGGAAGACCGATGGGATGCGGTACAGGAAGCAGCACTTCATGAATTGGGACATTTCGTAGACAGTTATCTCGGGTATCCTTCGGATACGTTGTCGATATATGATGCGGAGGCAGCCAGCTACTGTTCTTATTTTGGGGTGGATTTTTACTGGGATCGAATGGGATTTTATGCGGATAGCTTTTGGAAGTATGTAACGACACCGGACGATTTGAAAGTATGTGTTCCACAGATGTATGGGTATTGGACATGATGAAATGAATATGAAAGAAGGTGTGTGTATGTCAAAGAAAAAGAAACAACATTATATTCCTAGATTTTTATTAAAAAACTTTGCTGACCAAATGCCTATTCCAATACGTAATGGATGTATTTTCCGAATTGATTTAGAAAAAAGGACTTTACGCACACCGCAGATTAAACATGAATGTGTTAAAAAATCACTTTATGAATGTCGAGAGATTTTACCAGAAAATTATTTGGAAGATATGCTCGGAAGATTTGAAGACCAATGGGCAATTATTCTGAAAAAATTGATTGCGAAACAGACTTTAATTAAAGATGAGACTATATTGTTATATTTGTTTTTAACATTTCAATTGCTACGAATGCCTGATATGATAAAATTATATGAAGAATGTATAACAACTATTATAATTAAAAATAAAATAAAGATGCCTGTATCACTAGAAGATATGGCTCGATTTTTATTGTTTGCTATTAAATATAATAAAGATAATACGATTGTGATAGATTTATGTCAAAGATTGCAATATTATGACATAAATCTTTGGTACACATCAAAAACATATCCATTTATATTAAATTCAATAACGCCCATTTTTACAATCAATGTTGGACAACAGCCACTTGTATGGTTTTGTCCCATTGCATCAACTTGTTGTATGGTTATGACAAAACAAAGTCAATTTGATGAATATTGTGGTGTAAAAGAATATCATGATGTTCCAAAAAATATCGTTGATTTTGTAAATGATGTATCTGTAAGGCGAGATTCTCCTATTGTTTATACAAATGATATTGTCACAGCTAAGAGATTACTGAAAATATGAAATCCATAGTAAGAACTGCAGATTTCTGCAGTTCTTTTTCTGTTTAGACCGTCTTTCTCAATCATCTCATGTATGGTAAAATAAAGGTATTCTGAAAGAAAGGAGAAAAAAAGAAACATATGCGAAAAAGTAATCAAGAACGACAGAGGCAGAAAGCCTTTTATCAAAAGACACAACAGAATGCCAATGCCGGTCGCCGGGATTTGAAACAGCCCATTAAGAAGAAGACGAAAACACAGGCTTCTCCCGAATGGTATTACAAAGTACCGGCTGTGCTTGCAACCATCGCCGGTACTTTGGTACTATGGTGGCTGTTTCAGACGATGTTCGCCTACATTGCAAAAGGCGGGTTCTGGAAGATGTATGGGGCAACCAAAATCATGTTGGGGCTTTCGGTCATTGTCGTACCGCTGGCGGGTGCTTATATCGTGCATATCATGCATGCGTGGTGGGCAAACAACAATGCGATGTTCCTCTCCGAAGATATCGAGGAGTACACCAACGATGCGTACGTGCGGACACCGGACCATATCATCGCAGAATTTGATGCGGCGCCGGATGCGGGGCTTGGCTTTGACGGGCATGTATCTTCCATTGTTGGTCATATGATGATCTCCAACAAAGGTATCAAGAAGATTGATATGCCACAGCTTGACCCAGATGCGGAAGGGCAGGTGGCACGGGATGCCAATGGAAAGGTCATCACCAAAAAGATGGACATGTTTGATAAGGACTTTGGGATGGAACTTTACAAGTTCAGCAATGTGCCGATGGATTTCCAGAAATGGTATGATGCAACACAGTATGCGTTCAATGAGAAAAACTCAAAGAAGGAAGCAAAACATGGAAACGCACGAAAAGGGGCTTTTGGACGAAAAGCCTATGACACATTGGCAGACTATATCAATGGGGAGTTCTATCCATTGGAAACGGACACCCAGCGGCCAGCCGGTGTCTATTTTTATGATTCCCGCCCGGTAAATACGATTTTAATCGCTATCACCCGAGGTGGTAAGGGTAAATTGGCCCGGCTTGTAGGGTAACCTGCAAGTCCTTGGATTTTAATGCTTGGGAAAGCCTAAAGCCGTTTCTACCAAAACAGTGAGGGGAAACCCTGTGCTGGGGGCTAAGTTACGTGTTGTTTGCCCCGGGTTGGGAAACTGGAAACAAAGAAACGGATGGTTCTATGGTTAAATCCTACGGAACTGTAAGACGGTTGGTTCGCCGCAATGGCAGTTTAGCAGTTGAACCCGCTAACATTGTTCTTTGACAAATAAATATATTACTCTAAAGCTGGTAAAGGTATAGACTTTCTTTCTGACAGATGGTATAATAGAATAGAAAGGAAGGATATTATGCAGAAAATGAATGAATACGAACAGGTGCAAGGTGCTACGATGTTTTTTCCAAAAATCATTGTCACACGGAACGAAATCAAGCAGATGTATGAGATGTGTCAAATTCAACCTCAATGGATGAAACAATTTGTTATAAATTATGAGGAGTTTCCCGATATTGTCGGGGTGAAACGTCTGGTCGGCGGGAAACAGAAGTATCGTCTTCAACTGGTTGACATTTGGTCCCATTATCCGGATGAGATTCTTGACGATATCAAAGCATTCGCAAACGGAGAGTTGGATTTGATTGATATGGTTGTGAAATATGCAGTTTGGTATAAAGATTGTAAGAAATTCTTCAAAGAGGTATTAGAAAAAGCGGGTGTCTCTTTTGATGTAGATAGTTACTGGAAACAGCATAAGAAATATGCTCAGAAACGGACAACTATTGCATTGTACGGAGTCGAACATACGGCAATGCGTCAAGAGGTACAGGCAAAGCGGATTGCAACAAACCGAAAAATATATGGAGCCGACAATCCGATGCAAGTACCGGAAATCAAAGAAAAGTTACGGGCACGTATCCAGAAAGAACACGGGGTAGATTATACGTTTCAAAAACGAAGTTCTATTCCCGCATGGCAGAAGACGTTGTTTAGCTGTCTTACGACGGATAACAGTTGGAGGGAAATTTTATCGGATGTTTGTAAAAAGGCAAATGTGGATTTTCGATATGAAATGTTTGAATCGGTATTGCCAATATCTCGGAGGGATTTTATTATAAGTGAACTTTCTAATACGCATGTGGAAGATTTACTCCGACTTTGGCAGACAAAAACCGGAAAACCAGTCGTCTATCCAGAAAATGCTTTGTTTCGACTACCGTTTGCATTTAGTAAGTCATGGCTGAAATACTATGATAAAAAGGGACTTCTTACGGTACCAAAACTCTATTATCGACAGAATGCAAGCATTTATGAAAACCATATGGAACATTTCTTAGATTCTATTGGCGTTTCCTATGTCCGAAATCATAAGAAAACGTTAGACGGATTAGAAATGGATTTCTATATTTATGAACGCGCTGTTGGTATTGAGGTGAATCCAAATGTGAGTCATAATTCAAATCTGTATGCCCTAACACCAACTCGTTCCATGTTTGACAGCCGTAAGGAGCCGTCTTATCATTATGCAAAGTATCGGGCAGCAAAAGAAGCTGGGGTTACGCTTATCCAACTTTTTGGGAATGATTTGGAACCATCGGTATTTGAACATATCACAGCAAAGCGATTGAAATCCCTGTTATGTGGTTATGAAAAAACCTATTATGCTCGAAAGACAACGGTTTTGGAACTTGTATGTGAAATGGATAAAAAAAAGGCACGGGACTTTTTGGACATGTACCACTCACAAGGGGCCTCCCGGGCAAACGATTACTGGGCATTCCAATATGGGGAAGAATGGCTTGGTGTAGCATCGTTCTCAAAACACAAAGAAACAGGTGCTATGGAACTGAAACGACTTTGTTTCAAACCGGGCATACAGATTGTGGGTGGACTTTCCAAACTTATCACCCACTATTTTAGAAAACATTCGAGCTGTCATCTAATTTACAGTTATTCGGATAACAGTCTTGGGAATGGTGCGTCGTATGAAAAAGCCGGGGCAGTATTCGTAAAAGAAACGGGACCAGCACTGAAATTTATTTCACCGAAAGACGGTCATGACAGTTACAGTTGGCAGATTGCGACATCATGGGGAGCCGACAAAGGTGTAGTTGGTGCAGATGCAGATAGAAAAGGTCTGCCAAAACCAACGACACAGGATGAGATTGACGCTTATATCGAAACCACGCTGTCCCATAGGTCGGATGACCTGACCGGATATGATAGGATTTATACACCGGGTTCTAAACTTTGGAAATTTATAAGAAAAGAGTGATATATTTATTTGTCAAAGACAATCATGTGGGACGCTCAGAGATTAGCCCCTTGTGGGGGAGACGTGGTAACAGCGTCAGATTCGAATGGTAACATCCGAGGAAGTAGAAGTGCAAGCAGATTATGGGATGTAATCAAGGCACAGGAAAAATATCCCTGCCGGAAACTCCGGTAGACCATATAATCCGACACCCATTTAGTCGTGGGGCTGGAATTGACCAGCATCCGTTGTTGCGAAACGGAAGAAACAGTATCGAACGTATGTTTGTCAGACGTTCATAGAACCGTCAATAGACCTTTGGACAAGAGAGAAAGAAAAGTGGAATTTGTTTTCTACAGACCCGAAAGGAGAACTTCTTGCCAAGTTCTATTATCCGGCCACTGTCCGTGGCATGGATGTGATACAATTTAATTTGATGCACCCACATCTTACGAATGTGTTTAATCCGCTGATCAATGCGGTACAGCAGTTCCGTCGAAATGACCCGACAAAGGGTGTGGCTATCATCGACAGTATTATTGATACCTTATTCCCGGATAACGGAGAAATCTGGAATCCGGCTGCCGGTAATATGTTCCGCCGAGCCGTTTACATGGTCATGGACTATTACATTGAGCAGGAAAAATATTTACGGTATGTGGGACACCGGGATAATGTTCCACAGGAAATCATCGATGCAGAAATTGATAAAATTTACAGTAAGGTGACGTTATTCAACATTTATCGGTTGATTGGAGAACTGGCAGCGAAGGTGAGTAAGGACGAAACGTTTATCAATGTCAATCCAGATGATCCGGCAGTCACTGAAAAAGATTTGCTGACTTTGATGTTTGATGCTATGGCTATGCTTCCGACCAACGATTTACGGTCCAAAGCGATTACGGCCAACAATGCCATCAAACAGGTAGCCAGTGCCCCACAGACCATTGCTGGTATCTATGCGACGCTGTTGACAGGACTTTCTGTCTATGCGGATGATACGGCGATTGCTTTGATGTCTGGTGGACTTTCGGATTCCTTTGATATTACAGGACTTGGTTTCCCAAGACGTATCGGTGTTCATTTTGATGATGCGTTTGTGAAGAAGTTTCGAATCACCGATGAGCTGGCAACGTGGAGCATTTATAAGGATTCTCATTTCAAGGAACCTTATGAAGGCGAAGCCTTTATGCATCATGAAAAAATTCCGCCGTCCGGTTGGACATGGGGTTACTTCGAAGGAATTTTTGACCAAGAACTGGTGTATATCAAGCTAAGTATTTCGTCGGGCAGTACCATAGTCAAAGAATTTTTCTTCCGATTTACCAAGGGATATAAAACCTTTGATTCCATTTCCTATGTCATTGACCCGATTACGAAACAAAAAATCGTAGCCGGCGGAACGTTAGAAGAATGGGATGTGAAGAAGCAGGCCGTGAGTGTTTCTACCTTTACAACCAATGTGTTTGACTATTTGGGACAGACTTATCGGATGAAGGATGTACCGATTCTGACAGCCAATCAGGTGTATTATACGGAACGGCCAAAATGTATCTTTGCGGTCACACCACCACATCTGCAGGTATATCAGCGTCATATTCTGATTATGATTAAGCAGATACTGGATGAAATTTATTCCATGTCTTATGCAACAAAGACCAGCCGAAAACCAATCGTAGGCACACGGTTTATGTTGGAGGAGTTTGGTAACATCAGAAGCGGTGACCAAGGTATCCCAAACATTGATACAGCAACGTCTATTGCATTGGGACAGAATGTACAGCTTACCTTTGTACTGCAGTCCTTCCAGCAGCTTCGGGCAATTTATTCCGAGGAAGTGGAAAAAGTTATCCGTTCCAACTCTGCCAATACGGTGTTCTTAAAGTCCAATGACGAAGAGTTAATCAACGAATTGGTACGAATGAGTGGAACGATGCATGAATTCCGGGTAAAGAGTAAATCGGTGTCCCGAAAACTTTCGGATGTAATTACGACAGCGGAACCCGTTGTCAACTTCTCAGGAGAGCATAATGAAACAACGGCCTTGACAGCTAATGACTTCCTGTTCCTTGCAGGTCAGTCACCGGGAAATAGCATTACCATTATTTCCGGTGAAATGCCGATTGTCAATAAGTTGGATACCATTGTGCCGATGGCAGCAGGACTTCATAAGAAACTGCCACAACAGCATTACAATAAGAAAAAAGGACAGACTGTCCCGTATTCGGATTCCAGTATGCCAAGCAGCAAGTCCAGTGATGCTTTAAATTATCTGGATAATGTTATTGATGGGGAATCTATGGTGCGTGCCCGTGTGGAACAGGCAAAGATTGCACGGAAGATGCAGGACACCTTCTTGAAAGTGGCAGAAGAACATGGTATTTCTGTCAGTGTCGAAAATGGAGAATTGGCAGACCTGATGATGAACTATGTGTATGAAGAGTATGATAAAGTATCCGGAACCAACCGAAAGAATATGTCCACACCAGTTGAATATTGGAAAATGGCTGAGGAAATGAGCAAAGCAATCTATGCAATTCGTGATCCGAAACAGGATCAGAAAGCAAAGATGGTGGCGGCAAATAATCTGCGGGAAGCCTTGGTGAAATGTATTTTGGATGAAAATCTAACAAAACTCACCAAAATCTTCCGAGACAAGAAAGCCAAAAATGTCTTGGGCTATGATCCGATTGCAATTTCCAGTTTCGTGGGACAGCTTCGCATTGAATATCCAAAACCAGAGCCACTGGAAGTGGATGAGGTGGATATTGATGCAATGGCGGAAAAACATCCGGGTTATAAGAAGCAGGATCCATTTGCACAGCCGGACTTTGACTGTTATGACAGTTATCATATGCGGGCTTTGGAAGAAGCAATCATCAATATGGCGGAAGGCAGCATTGAACCACCAGCCGGTATAAAACTGACAAAAGTAAATGATGAATGGGAACTGACCATTCATGAGGAATTCATTGGTTCGTATCGGGTGGAAGAGGACAGCTATATGACAACGGTCAATGATAATTATGGACTGATTAACAAGTTGGTCAATCAGTGTCCGGTGTTTGTGGAACTGTTACAGTCAATCATCCGAGATATGGATTATGAATAAGAAATGGAAACGTGTCTTCAAATGGGAAGGCACGTTTCTGTGCAAAATTGAAATAAGGCTACCGCAATCCCACTGGCTTTAGACGGTGGGTTAAGGTAGCCAAAAATCAGAAATTATTGTATACTCATGGCATGGGAACATGGAAATCTAAAAACAGACACAAATACCTATTACAATATCATATTATTTTTGTCTGCAAATATAGGAAGAAATTACTGGTTTCGCAACAGGTATCAGATGATATAAAGCAGTTTTCATATGAGATATGTCAAAAGCACAAAGTTATTATCAAATACATGGAAACTGACAAAGACCATATTCACTACATGATAGAAACTGAACCTACAATGTCGGTGAGTAAAATTGTAAACCTAATGAAAAGTTATACGACTTATCATATATGGAAACGCTATCCGAATTATTTGCGGAAGCATTTCTGGAAAGAACATACATTTTGGACAGATGGTTATTTTGCTTGTAGTGTAGGAAATGTATCAGAAGAAATGCTAAAAAAGTATATCGAAAATCAAGGCTAAGAAAGAAGGTGGCAGCGAATGTTGAAAGCATATAAATACAGAATATATCCCAATAATGAGCAGAAAGTACAAATAGAAAAAACATTTGGCTGTTGCCGTTTTGTGTATAATCAGACATTTGCATATCGGAAAGAAAGATACGAAAAAGAGAAAAAATCTGTCAGCAAAACAGATTGTAATAATTACTGCAACAGGGAATTAAAGAAAGAATATGAATGGCTGAAAGAAGTGGATAAGTTTGCTTTAACAAATGCGATTTATAACATGGACAGTTCATATCAGAAATTTTTTAGGGAGCATGCAGGTTATCCAAAGTTTAAGAGTAAACATGATAATCATAAATCATATACAACAAATTTTACGAATGGCAACATAACAGTAGATTTCGATGGAAACAAAGTAAAATTGCCTAAATTAAAAGGCGTAAAAGCAAAACTGCATAGAAAATTTAGCGCGCAGATAAAATCAGCAACGATATCACAAGTACCGAGTGGGAAATATTATGTATCGGTTTTAGTGGAAACAGAACATGTGGAACTGCCACATACAACCCAAAATACAGGAATCGATTTAGGTATTAAGGATTTATGTATTACTTCTGGTGGAAAGAAATACGAAAATCCCAAAATCATCAGAAAATACGAAAAGAAACTGGTGAAACTGC